>CEUK01049369.1_pt1 | contig 10906 bp, 9 predicted proteins | sample 356451 | NCBI WGS metagenome assembly CEUK01 (sample SAMEA2622843, study PRJEB7988) | marine metagenome | isolation source: saline water (ENVO:00002010), including
AAGAGAAATACCGGACGAAGAAATTATAGATCGCCTGACGCTCGCGCTCGCCAACGAGGGCGCTTGTATTCTGGAAGAAGGCATTGCGCAACGCGCCGGTGATATCGATGTAGTTTACTGCCACGGCTATGGATTCCCGCGATTCCGTGGTGGGCCAATGCATGCTGCAGAAGCAAGGGGATTGCAGTCAGTTGTGAACCGCATCGAGCAGTTCCAGCACACGCTCAACCCGGACAATTGGGTTCTCGCCCCTCTGCTCGCAAAGCTCGCCAGTGAAGGCGGTAATTTCAGCGATGTAAAAAACTGAATTACGAGCAATCATTACTTTGCGAAAGTCAGGGAATATTTTAAACTTAAAACATTAGTATCGCCCCACGGAGCGTCTCGACATGGCTACAAAAACCCGTTGGACATCACTCAACTGGCAAGACCCGTTTGAACTCGACTCGCAGTTCTCTGAAGAGCAGCGGATGGTCAGGGACAGTGCCCGGCAATACGCGCAAAGCGGTTTGGCACCTCGGGTTAAAGAGGCCTATCGGCAGGAGAGCACCGACCCCAATATTTTTCGGGAAATGGGTGAAATGGGACTGCTCGGCGCTACCATCGACGGGCACGGATGCCCCGGTGTCGACTATGTCTGCTACGGCTTGATCGCGAGGGAAATTGAACGCGTCGACTCGGGCTATCGTTCCATGATGAGCGTGCAGTCCTCTCTGGTCATGTACCCCATTCACGCCTACGGCACCGAGGAGCAGCGAGAGAAATATCTGCCCAAGTTAGCCACCGGCGAATGGATTGGCTGCTTTGGACTCACCGAACCGGACCATGGCTCCGACCCCGGTGGAATGATCACTCGCGCTAAAGCAGTCGACGGCGGATACCGACTAACCGGCGCCAAGATGTGGATCAGTAATAGTCCGCTGGCGGACGTGTTTATTGTCTGGGCAAAAACCGAGGACGACGTGATCCGCGGCTTCATTCTGGAAAAAGGCATGGAGGGACTGAGCGCCCCCAAGATAGAGGGCAAACTCGCGTTGCGGGCGTCGATCACCGGGGAGATTGTCATGGACAATGTTTTCGTCCCGCAGGAGAACCACCTGCCGAACGTCGAAGGTCTTAAAGGTCCCTTTGGTTGCTTAAACAATGCCCGTTACGGGATCGCCTGGGGCGTTATGGGCGCTGCCGAAGAGTGCTGGCACACCGCACGGCAATACACGCTTGATCGCTCTCAATTTGGGGTGCCTTTAGCCTCTAAGCAACTTATTCAACTAAAATTAGCAGATATGCAGACCGAAATCGGCCTGGCCCTGCAAGGATGCCTTCAGGCGGGTCGTATGTTATCGGCAGGTGAAATTGCTCCCGACTTAATCAGCCTCATTAAGCGAAATTCTTGTGGCAAAGCTCTCGACATTGCCCGGTCCGCCAGAGACATGTTGGGGGGCAATGGGATTTCTGATGACTATCCCATCATGCGGCACATGGCTAATTTGGAGGTCGTCAATACCTATGAGGGAACACACGATGTGCATGCCCTCATACTTGGCCGCAGTCAGACCGGACTCTCTGCCTTTTAGCTATAAGGTTTGTGTTCAGCACTAACGGTGCCTCGGAGCCTCACTTATTTAATTCCTCGACCAACGCCTTCAATCGAAGTGGGTTATCTTGACCTCGGGGAGCCATTTGGCGCCTGAAGTTGCTGGGACTTGAATCATATTTTTTGCGGAAGACCCTACTGAAGTGTGCTTCCCCATTAAACCCCCAACGGAAGCAAATTTCGGAGATAGATAGGGACCGATATATAGGATTTACGAGATCGTTTTTGCTTCTTTCAAGACGCCTATCTCTCACATAGTTGCTGAAGCTAACGCCCGTTTCCTTGAAAAGTTTCTGAAGGTACCTGATTGAAATACCGTGCTCAGCCGCAACCACCTGAATATTGAGATCGGGATCACTCAATAAAATTTCAATAGTCTGGCAAATACTGTTCATTCTCGAAGCTTTCACTCCAGCGGCGCCTGCTATCCCGAATGCGGCTTTTTCACCGCCCAGACAACTGATCAGCAATTCGGTCAGGGTTAACTCAATAGGGCGAAGTTCATCTGAAGGAATCTCATCTAATGTCTCCGAGAGCGCAACTAGCAGTCGTGAGAAGACTTTGGCTAATCCCGTTTTAGCTAATAACGCACCTACCTTCATCGAAGACGGTGTGGGTACTCTTTGGCTTAACAGCAGCAAAGGGATGCGAACATACATCGCTTTAAAGTTTTCAGGAAATCGAAGGGTTGCATCTATTCTGCATGGGCCGTAGGCAATGTCGCCTGGCCCAAGGCGCGCCTTTTCTCCGCCTACATTTAGCAGCGCAGATCCTTCCGTTATGACGAACAGCCATACCGCATCGCTTTGATCGAGAAATGTACCTGAAATCTGGTGTGGCGCGGCCTCTAGAACGGTAAACTCTATCCCGATCGGTGACTCGTAACATGCGGCTGAGCCATAAAACAGTTCTTCCGCCGGAAGTTCAGTCATAGGCAAACGCAGCCTGGCCATGATCTGCTGCCACGATGCCAACTTATGAGACGGTAGCGACGTGTTCACATTGGCCTGCCACGTTATCTGCTCGGCTTGATTAGTCACAGCGCCTCGCGGCCATTAATTGCGACCTCCACTTTATACCGTCGGAAACTTTGCCTTGTCGGGCAAACCTGATCTGGCAGCAATCGCCTCCCCCATCTGCTGGACATCTGCCCACAATTTCTCCTCGTCTACGGTAGTGCATCGTGCGTTCTCCACCACCACCTTTCCATCGACCAGAACTGTATGCACGCCACGTCCATCTGCTGACCACACCAACTGATTCATTACATTCAACAAAGGCCGCCACTCTGGCCGATCGGTATCATGAAGCACTAAATCTGCTTTTTTGCCTAGCTCGATACTACCGATCTGATCCTCCATCAAAAGAGTTTTGGCTCCGTCGATGGTCGCCATTTCGAAGGCCTTTTCAGCCGGAAACATTTGCGGGTCTTCTCTAGCATCTTTGAAAATACCAGCCGCCAAATAAGATGCGCGCATGAGATCAGAATAATTTGACGCGTTATTACCATCTGTTCCGAGTGATACGTTAATACCCTTCTGAACCATCTCGGGAAACTTCCCGACCTGTGTGACCCCATAAGCTACTTTGAGCGCTGTAGTAGGGCAATGTGCCACGCTCGCCCCTGATTGAGCCAGTAACTCAACCTCAGTGTCGTTAACCCTCACCATATGAGTCAGTGCACAGTTTTCGTCCAGCACGCCTATCTCAGCGAGATGAACGATAGGCCGGTGCCCGAACTCGGCCACAAATCCATCCGGATCTATCTGCGCAGGTGACATGTGGAAACTCATCCCTACATTATGTTTATCAGACAACGCCTTCGCCTCGCGCCACAATGGGTCACTGCAAGTAGTATGCCCAACCAGCGTGCTCCAAGCTGACAGTAACTCAGATGGCTTATTGTAAGCTTCAAGCTGCCTGCTGAGATGCTCCACTGCCTGATCGGTCGACTGCCGATAAATTGCTGGCTCTGGAGGTAGATCCCATATCCACTTGCCCATCCGTCCGCGAATACCGACAGTGGCAAGTTCCTCAAAGACCTCATCTAGATGCAAAATGGTGCCTGCCTCCAAGAAACAAGTTGTCCCGCTTCTTAGCATTTCTACAGCGGCCAGCTTAGCCGAAGCAATCTCTTCTTCAGCAGTCTGCACCGAATAAAGCGTACACAACCATAAAAAAACGTTTTCTTCAAAAGGCGTATCGTCCGGAACGTAGCCCCGAGTGATCGGCTCGCCAGTTATATGAATGTGCGTGTTGATCAGCCCGGGAGTCAATACGAACCGATCCCCTCCCAGTCTTTGTTTTGCAAGATACTTTTTTTCAAGCACTAGAGTCTTACCCACATCAATAATTTTGTCGCCAAGAATGGCTACCGAACCGCGGTGAATAATATCTCGGGTTTCATTCATCGTGACCACATACCAAGCATCTAGCAGGGTATCGATCTCAACTGGCTTTTCACTAATCATCCTGTCGCCTATCCTCTCGTCTTGCTAGCAACGAATACCATATTTGCCCCGATCGGCTCCAAAACCCTAATTTTCTCTAAAGGGTTTTCAGCCAGGTGGCGGTACATCCGGTCAAAAGTGATCGCGCCCCCATTTCTAGTATTGGCAAACATCGTCAGCCCCATCAGCACTCCGAAAGCGTTGGTTCTTCGCTCGTTATCGGAGAAGTAGTCAGCCACTACAATCGTGCCTCCACGCTTTAAACCCGCGACTGCGCGCCTAACGATACTAGACGTTCTCTCCTCGCCCTCTGTTCTGCAGATATGGCCCAAAAAGACCATGTCATAAGCTTCCTCCTCGATGTCAATCTCGTGGAAATCGCCGCTCCGAAATTCACAACTTTGCGAAAAGCCTTTGCTGTTCATGGTGGCCTTGGCCAACTCAACTATTTGAGAAAAATCATTCACCACCGCGGTGGAGTCTTTTGCTTGCTCAAGGAGTGCGCAGGACCATGGTGCTGCACCGGCACCCAGGTCTAGCACGCGTAAGCTTGAATATCGGTTCCAGCCCATTATCGCACCAAGGCGCGTTGCGACACGGTATTGCGTGGGGAACGTTGCAGTAACCAGCGGCTGGTAAAAGCCAGCAATATCGTCATCAATAGGCGTCTTGACCTCTCCAGATCTAATGGTTTCGGCCAAGCCCATCCAGTTTTCTATGGGCCCGGGGGACACCCTCACCAATGAAACCATCGAAGCCGGCCCATCTGAACGAAGATAACGTTCGGCAGTCTCCGTGAGGTGATATGAGAGGTCGATCTGGTCAAGAAACGATAAAGTCACCATGCAATCCAGTAAATGGCGAAGACCGTCCCGAGACGCACCCAAGCGCTCTGCCAACTCCATCTCTGTGGCAGATTCTCCGATATCAAAAGCATCAAAAACGCCCAGATCAATCGCCGCAACCAGCATCCAGTAAGTGTTACCGGAGTTGATGACTGACCATACTGGACCAGAGGGTGGCGGCTTATAGTCTTTCCACGGACGCCCCGTGTGAGCCATTGTGTGTGTTTTTTTCAGCTCGGGATATGGCGAATCGGCGCTCATTGCCGTTTATGGCTCCAAAATAATTTTTCCAAAGCAGTCGGTACTCAAGAGCTTATCCTGCGCTGCCGAGCCTTCCTCCAACGGAAAAATACTGTCCACCACCGATCGAAAATCTCCACTGCAATAGGTCGACCATGCCGGCGCGAACTCTTCGTATCGATAAGGATCAGAGCCGAGAATCTTCAAGCCCATGTGATACATGTAACCTAAGTTGGGTATCACTGGTGAATTCCCAGAAGTACCGCCACAGTTGACCAACCTGCCGCGAGGAGCGAGCGAGAACATCGACTGCGCCCATAGTGCCTCGCCAACATGGTCAAAAACGACATTAGCGCCGACTCCACTGGTAACCTCTTTTGCCCACTGAGCGACGTCTGTGTCTCTATTGACGCAGGTGAAGTCTGCACCTAATTGAAGCGCTTTCTCACACTTACCCTCACTTCCTGCCGTCGCAAGCACTGTAGCACCAGCATTTTTAGCCAACTGAATCCCTGCCATTGAAACCCCGCTACCAGCGGCATGGATCATCACCACCTCTCCCTTCCTTAGTTGAGCTACATCAAACAAAGCGTGATGCGCTGTCATCCATGCCGTTGGAAATGTAGCAGCCTGATGCCAAGACAACTCATCAGGAATCGGATACACGTGAGTATCTGGCACGAGGCACAACTCGGCATAACCACCATCCACATTTGCGCCAATAACACCTAGCTCACCGTATAAATCACCGCGTCCACTCAACTTAGAGTTCTCTGGAACGTTGGTAAGAGAAGGGTCGACGATTACTCTTTCTCCCAGCCGCACAGAGCTTACTTCAGAGCCAACCTCAACTATGGTGCCGACCACATCCATCCCAGAGATATGAGGTAACTCAAACCCCGGCATCGTGAACCATCCGTTACGCTGAGTCGCGTCTAAATTGTTAACTGTGGTTGCCGCAACTTTAATAACGACATCGCGCAAGCCAGGAGTAGGATCGGGTACGTCGCGATACTCGAGAACATCTGCCCCATGCTTTTCATATATCAACGCTTTCACTACTCTCTCCTATTGAAAATTCACGTCACGGATATGCCCAGAGATGCTGCTAATCGAAACTTGCCGCTGGAGTGATACTGCAGACCGCAGTCACATTTATTCGGCATTTCCGACCTTGAGTATCAACTTGCCTCTTCACCCCAAACTTCTCGAGCTTTCGTATACACACCCTGATCGAAGGAGAATTCAATGACATTGCCTTCTGGATCACGCACAAAGCATATGTAACCAATTCGCTTCGGCATCCTGACGGGCCCCCTGATTAGGCATCCAGACTCCTCGGCTCTTTTAGCCACATCGTCAACTGCCTCTTTTGTGGGGAGTTCAATTCCGATGTGTGCAAAAGGACCCATTGGATGATGCTCCGCGGGTGCAAAAGGATCTTTACCTTCGGCGAATTGCTGAAAAACTAAGACGAATGGCTGCTCATGCTGAGACTTGTCGCCCAACCAAGCCCCTGCCCCAAAGGGATCTTCCTCCTTGAAAAGTAGGGAAAAGTGCGTGAAATCCTCGTACCAAGCAATCATGGCATCGATGTTTTTACAATGAAGAGCAATGTGAGTCCAAGTCTGTTTGGAGACATGGAAGGCATGATTTGCTTCTGCTTCCTCGGCTGACCCTGCTTCAGTATTCATATTATTTCCTTTTTTATGGTCTAACTACTGCAACGCCCTGCGAATCATCTCCTGCAAGGTGAGGATCGCTCAGGCTTTAAACTCTCTCGTTGTTGTTACGGGGTGACTTAAACCAGCTGGGTCTCACTCTCTGGAAAAACTCTCTGGGATCTGTGGATTTTCTCCTCCCTTCGTCCACAGAACAATTTCATTGCCCCATGGGTCGCGAAAAGCGTCATTAAAGCCGTTAAATTCACTCCAGTAGTGGTTGCGCCACAATACCTCTGCCCCCAATCTCTCAGCGGCTTGCATGATTCTGTCAGCAGAATCGTCAGGGCTTACCAATATAAATACCCTGGGCTTTCTCCCATCTGTGCTCGGCATCCTCGGTTCCACCCCGTCTGGATTGGGATGTGGTCGAACATTCTGCGAATTATGAATGCCCAAATGAAGATTACCGATTTCGCTTTGACTTCCATCAGGATTGAGGAAGTTTTGACCTGGCACCATCCTGTGGAAAGTCCCTGATGGCCTCGGGTCATTTTCCCAACCGAATACTTCCGCATAAAATTCACCCGCTGCGGCCGGATCATCAGATGTTAAATCAACAAAAATCAGTGTGTTTGGGTAGGCCATAGTTTTCTCTCCTGTCTAAATTGTTAAAAGTGCAAATCCTAATCGCTAGTCTGTTGAGGCCTGCTTTGTAATCTCCAATGGTGTCGAACAGTGCCTCGTTCCCTAGCCGCAAACAACGAATCCTCCTAGACTCAGGCTCTGTTAAGTCGAATCGAGGACGAAACTCATCATGCTTAGGGACTTGTACTGCACGTGCCTGGGATTCATTGTTAACTTATCGCCGGAATGCCTGGCTCCAAGCACATAAAATAATGGCCAGTAATGCCCGAGATCGGGAGGTGGAATAGATAATGCAGCGTCTTGTCCCAACGCCTCGTGATCAAACAAACGCTCCGGCGTATCGGTCTCGATTACATTTATCACGAGGTCATTGAATCTATCTGCCCAATCGTGTGGCAGCGCATTGATGTTCCACTCCATTTGAGCCAACGTGTGCACCACATTGCCCGAGCCTAAAATGCAGAACCCCTCCTCTCGAAGTGGCCGCAACGCTCGCCCCACCTCATAGTGCCAAGAGATGGGTTTCGAAGCGTCCATGCTGAGTTGTACAACAGGAATATCGGCCTGTGGATATATCACTGAGAGGACAGTCCAAGCGGCATGGTCGAGGCCCCATGAGTGATCTAGTTCCACATGAATGGGATGCAGAGTATCCTGAATCCGCTTCGCGACCTCCACACTCCCTGGCGCGGGATATTGCACTTCGAATAACTGGGACGGTAACCCTCTGCCGAAATCGTGTATTGTTCGGGGAGCCTCCATCGCCGTCACTTTCACTCCCTGAGTACACCAGTGAGCGGAAACGCATATAACCGCCTTCGGCTTACCAATTATATCCACGAGCTCTGACCAAGCGCTCATAGTGGCAGGATCATCAAGAATGGTTGTTGGCGATCCATGGCCAAAAAAAGCAATAGGCGTCAATCCCTTCTTAGCCACTGCTGCCCTCGCTGGCAGGGCAACAAAAAATCACGCTGCCGCCTGCTTTAGACGTTGCCAGGCAGCTCTGTACCTGGGTACAAGCCAAGCATTCAACTGCTGCTGAGCACCTTCCTGCCATGAGTATCTGCCTCTTGCCGCGTGCCTTGACCTCAAGCCGATTTGCACCAATTTATCAACGTGCTGATCCTGAGCCATTATCTCTGATCCCGTGAGCCATGATTGCTCTAGACGAGCCTCGAACTCGGGATGCTCCGTGGCTCCGGGCGCAAATAATAGCCCTGTATCCATCTCATGCACCTCCGGCCCAGTAGCGCGCACAATTAAGTAAAAAACCATCTCCGGTGTGAGCACCAAAGACAATGTTGGCGGCACGTTCGCGAAATAAAACATATGTCGGTCTTCGTCCGTTAACTTCGGGAACACCGGATGGAGGGCCTTTTGTGTTGGATTGAAGGACGCGTCTTTGTGAGTTAAGCCATTAACCCTAGTGTACCCAGCAGTGTCGGGCGGCATCTGGGGAAATGAGCACAGGTGGCTAGGGCAAAAATCGTGGTTTTTACCTTGATGAAGCCTATTAGCGTGATAGCCATCGTTGTTATTCTCAAACTGCACCTTCCAATTCCAATCAAATGTTACCGTCTCAGGAGGTAGGCTTGCCGCTGAAGCTAAGTCATAGTTAGCGATGGTTTCCTCAACAGCTGTGAGCCTAGGGGAAAGCGCGGGAGCTTCCGTGTCAAAGTTAATGAAAACAAAACCCAACCAAATCTCTACTGCGAAGCTGGGGAGGCCATAGTCCGCCTCGGAGAAATTGCAAGTCGCCTCCATCGCCGGTCCCTTCAAAAGAGCCCCGTCCAATGAATATGTCCAATGATGGTAGGGACATCGAAATGCTCTTTTGTTCCCCTTACCCTCAGCAACCAGCATAGCCCTGTGCTGACACACCGCAGATAATGCTTTTACTTCACCGCTCTTATTTCTGACGACGATAATCGGCTCATCGACTATATGTGTGGTGAAAAAATCACCGGCATTAGGGATGTCTGACTCTCTGCCGACACACAACCATTCGTGATTGAACAGCGCCTGTTTCTCAAGTTCATAGAAATCGCGATCTGTGTAGCACTCAGGCGGCAGGGTCTCGGCGTTCTCGATTGGGAGCACTGAGCTCTCCAAACACTCAAAAAAATTGTCGGTTAAAATTGAAGGTCTCACATCTTCCTCCTGCTGAATTACTGCAAGGGCGCCTCTTTTATCGCCAACATTGCACAGTCCACCATTGAACACAGAGTGAAGTCCGATGGCGCCCACCACTCATTACCATAAAGTTAGCAGATAAAATGTTCCGTTCTTGCACGTAAACGAATAGAGTCTTGGCAAAAATAAGGCATTTATAAGGTGGATTGGGATTGAAAGGAGCAGGATATTTAGTGCATTCGGGCTCGATTACCGCGCAGGACATGCAGGCAATCCAGCCCGTATTTGCTCAAATTTGGCGTTTTACACTGGTATTCTGCGAGGTATCGTCGGGGTGAACGTTACGTAAACCTGACAAGAAGCCGACGGCTTGCGCCGCAAAGAAAGGCGTTATATTCACAAAAAGTCAATTTTTGGTGCGCTAACGTGCAAAACCTTTGCTCCGTATTGGAACATTCTTAGGCAAGCAATAATAAATATGAGGAGTTATACAATGTGCACGCTTAACCCCCAGACATTCCCCTCCATTCGGCGGCCTTTAACATGGGCAGTAGCGGCATTTACTCTCAGCCCCATTGCTTCAGCTCAAGACTTAGTACTTGAGGAAGTAACGGTTACCGCGAAAAAGACTGAAGTAACATTACAAGACGCAGCAATCGCCGTATCGGTCACGACGGGGGATGACTTTGATGCGTCGAATATTATGAAGCTCGATAACTTTAATGGATATGTGCCCGGCCTTGTTGTTGCTAAAAATGATGGCGCAGGGAGAGTGGTAACGATCCGCGGAGTTGGCTGGGAAACGTCCCAAAATTTAGCCTCGCAACCGAGCGTACTTACCTATGTGGATGGCATATATCTCGCAAACCCATTATCGATGGGGCTAGATCTCGGCGAGGTGGAAAGGGTCGAAGTGTTCCGAGGCCCCCAAGGCACTGAATTCGGTCAAGGCACTACTGGTGGCGCCATCAATTTAGTTTCGAAAAGGCCCACACTAGGCGAGGTGGGTGGATATGTTGATCTTGGATATGGCAACTACAGCACTGTCACGGCAAGAGGCGCCATTAACATCCCTCTAGGCTCGACTGCGGCGGTGCGCGCCTCCGTCCAACGACACAAGCACGATGGATTTTCTGAAATTAGAGGGGGGGCGCTTGACGGGTACGAGCTTGACGACGCAGATTCGACTAACGCGAGAGCCGCTCTATTATGGGAGCCATCCGACTCATTGTCAGTATTCTTTCAAGGTTTTGTGCACCGTTCCGATCAAAATGCAGCCGCGCAAAAAAATATAAATGACCCAAACCCCGACGTAAGAGAACTGACACAAGA
>CEUK01354127.1_pt1 | contig 10901 bp, 7 predicted proteins | sample 356451 | NCBI WGS metagenome assembly CEUK01 (sample SAMEA2622843, study PRJEB7988) | marine metagenome | isolation source: saline water (ENVO:00002010), including
TAGCATAAACGTCACAAGGAAAATCCTCAACGATTTTATTAAGTTTAATAATAGGAGTGTTTCCTATAGCGCCTAAAATATTATCGTGTACGTTCTTTGCTTTATTCATGCTGCAAAAGTAAGTATTTAGTACCTTTCGAAAAGATGAGACTTTCGACCAAACTAGCAAGAAAAATGAGACTTAGATCCGACCTAGGGTCTGCTGCTAGGCCAGTAGTTCGCATTGCAACAGCAGGTGTGGCTTTAGGCATAGCACTCATTATCATTTCTACAGCAATAGTCCAAGGATTCCAATCAGAAATTAAAAATCTTGTTATTGGATTTAATTCCCACATACAGATAATACCCAATTCATCTGACAATCCTTTTGCATTAATCGACGACAGTCTCATGGCTGAGTTTAATGAAATTGAAGGCGTAAACAGAGTAAGCACACTGCATATAAATCCTGGACTTCTAGAAACAAAAAGCTCTGTCAAAGGTGTAATTATCAAAGGTGTCAGCGACACTACTATGGTAGCTAATTCTATAACTATAGGACGTCTCCCTGAGACAGATAAAGAGATTGTTGTTTCGGAAGTACTCTCAAACAGACTTGAATTAGAGCTAAAAGACAGGCTTAGTATCTACATAGTTGAAAATCGTGAATCTGTTAAACCTAGGACTGTCAAAGTCTGTGGGTTCTACGACACTGGTCTTTTAGAATACGATGAGAAATTTGTTTTTGTAGCGCCTGAACTATTGCAAAAGGCTGGATCTGTCGGTGCGCAAGCTGTAATCCAAATAGAAAATGGAAAAGCTTACGGCAAGGTGTTTGGCAAAAATGAGATAATGGAAACTCCTCTTGGATTTTGGATTCCTCACGCACCTAATTTAGCTCAGGACACTTCGAAGAACTTTATGTGGCTAGCAGGAGGAACCGAATCTTCAGACACCGCTCACCTTGCGTATATTAATGGACAGTGGGAGACTAAGCAAGGAAAAGGATCTGACCATCTTTTTTGCAACGGATACGCACTCTACTTGAGCGACTTTGAGGCACTTGATTATGCTGAAGAATCTGCCCTATACCTTCTTCCTTTTGACACCTCCAACAGGCTTCGAACGACCAACGTAATGAGGCAGAGCCCTGAAATTTTCAATTGGCTAGGAATGCTTGACATAAACGTAGTGCTAATAATAGGTCTGATGATTTTAATCAGCATCATCAACATGGTAAGCGCAATACTCATCACAATTCTTGAGAAGCGCGCTGACGTAGGTCTTTTAAAGGCGCTTGGATTGCGAGATTCAACTGTCATCATGACTTTTGTCAACTATTCAGCCCAAATCATACTCACAGGTTTTATAGCTGGAAACATTATAGGATTCGGTATTTGTTGGGCCCAAAAGACAACAGGTATTATAACCCTCGACCCTGCGGCTTATTATATCTCCGTTGTCCCCATAAAAATCAATTTATTACACATTTTAAGCATAGAACTTCTAGCATTTGGGTGTTGTGTTATTGCAATGTTCCTCCCTGCGTTATACAGCACTAGAATTCAACCTTCAACTGCACTTAGACTGAACGAATGAGGTTAGCTCTTGCAATACTATTTCTGGGCTCAACACTCCTTGCCTGCTCTCAACCCTCAGAATCTTCACGTTGCATTCTAGGTAATGAAAAGTTAGAAGTTCTTATCCCCATTCTCGAAAGCAAAAGCGTAGCAGTTGTTGGAAATCATACATCTGTACTAAAGGCTGATATCACAGAAAATCCGACTCATTTAGTTGACACACTTATGTCACTTGGAGTAAATGTCGTTAAAGCATTTGCTCCAGAACACGGCTTTAGAGGTAATCAGGCTAATGGAGCCAACATTGTTGACGGGGTAGATACAGTAACTGGTCTCAGCATACTTTCACTTCACGGAAAACACAGAAAACCGTCAAATGAAAGTCTCGCAGATGTTAGCGTGATTGTTTTCGATATTCAAGATGTTGGAGCTCGCTTTTATACTTACCTCAGTACTCTTCTTTTAGTAATGGAAGCTGCAGCTGAAAACGACATAAAAGTAATCGTATTAGATAGACCCAATCCTCATGGACACCATGTTCAAGGCCCTATGCTTGACCCCGATTTTTCTTCTTTTGTAAGTCTTGCTCCGGTACCGGTAGTTCACGGAATGACTCTCGGAGAAATCGCTCTTATGGCAAATGGTGAGGGTTGGTTGAAAGGCGGTATAGTTGCTGATTTAGAAGTAATATCTTGCGAAGGCTACAAGCATTCAAGTTGGTATTCTCTAACAATTGCACCAAGCCCTAACCTACCTTCAGAACAAAGCATTGCCCTTTACCCTTCGCTGTGTTTTTTTGAGCCAACAGCAGTTAGCATAGGCCGAGGCACACCAACGCCTTTCGAGATTACAGGCTATCCTGGAAACACTAAAGGCGACTTTCAGTTTACCCCAGTTTCTACTCCCGGCGCTTCACCCAATCCCAAACACAAGGACCAAATTTGCCACGGTCAAAACCTACGCTCCCACAAAACCACTTGGGATTTGAGCATTTTATTCGAATATGCAGAACACTTTCGCAACGATCAAGGAGAATTAGAGGGTTTTTTCACTTCTGAAAGTTTCTTCGACAAACTCGCTGGTACTGATCAGTTGAGAATTGCTCTTGAAAATGGACTTCACCTAGAAGAAATTGAAGCATCCTGGGAAGATGATTTAGAAGAATTCAAAATCTCGCGCACACCATATCTCCTATATCCATTGTAAACACTATCTTCGCTTACTATGAAAACATTGAGACTATCAATAATGGCATTTATCGCTGTTGCAACAATCACTAGTTGTACTAAAAACGACAGGTTTGAAAATACACTTCATAATTGTGAGTGTGGCACAATGACTGTCAATGATAGAGATATAAGTATAAGAATGGCTGAAGGATTTGTTCCTGATTCGACAAACGCTAATTTTTGGAGATACCATGTTGTAGCAGACTTTAGAACAGAAGAGGAAGCAATAAATCATACTCCTAGTGAAGATTTGAGCATAACAATAGAGCTTGTGCATTCAGGAAACACCGCATTTGGCAATGCAGTTGATTTACTAACTGCTAATTACATAGAAATTCCTGTTGGTGTGATGTGGGAAGTTTCAGGTGGAACTGTTTCAGTTAATGCTGGCGACTCAATCCACAATCTAACAATTTCAAATGTTGTTGTAGATGGAAACAGAACACTAAACGGAGAGTTAACGATCGTGACTGAATAACAACACGAGAGCAGATAAATAAAGAAAAATCCTTGCTCTAAGGATGGGTGTTTACTTTATACCAACTGATATTTAAAGCCTGATTTCATTAATAAGTCATAAGTAATAATAAGCAATATGAACAGTTACAATAATTATCAGAATCAGATTTTAAGTCGAAAAAGTGAAGGGCTGAATCCTCTTCCTATAGACGGGGCAGATTTGATGATTGATGTTATTGAGCAAATCAAGGATGAAGGTCATGAACACAGAGAAGATTCTCTCAACTTTTTCATCTACAACGTACTTCCAGGGACAACAAGTGCTGCAGCATTAAAAGCTGACTTTTTGAAGGAAATCATTCTTGGTAATCAAGTGGTAAAGGAGATCTCAAAAGACTTTGCTTTTGAGCAATTGTCTCACATGAAGGGTGGTCCATCTATCAAAGTACTTATAGACTTAGTTCTTGGAGATGATGAAAGAACAGCACTTCAGGCGGCAGATGTTCTGAAAACTCAGGTTTTCCTATACGAAGCTGATATGAAAAGGCTTGAAGAAGGTTATAAATCAGGTAACGTTGTTGTAATAGACATTCTAGAAAGCTATGCTCAAGCTGAATTCTTTACAAAGCTTCCTGACGTAGAAAAAGAAATTAAAGTTGTTACATACGTGGCAGGAATTGGTGATATTAGTACTGATTTACTTTCACCCGGAAATCAAGCTCACTCTAGATCTGATAGAGAATTGCATGGAAAGTGCATGTTTGAGTTTGATGAATTAAAGCAAAAAGAATTACTAGAACTACAAGCTCAACACCCAGACAAGAGAGTTATGCTTCTTGCTGAAAAGGGCACTATGGGTGTAGGTTCTTCGAGAATGTCAGGTGTAAACAACGTGGCGTTATGGATTGGCAAGCAAGCAAGTAAATACGTTCCATTCATCAACATCGCTCCTATTGTTGCTGGCACAAATGGTATTTCTCCGATTTTCCTTACTACAGTAGGTGTAACAGGAGGAATTGGCGTTGACCTAAAGAATTGGGAAAAAAAACTTGATGAAGATGGTAACCTAGTTGTCGATGAGAATGGAGATCCAATCTTAAAGCAAAAGTATTCTGTCGATACTGGCACAGTCCTTACTATCAACACAAAAACAAAGAAGCTTTACGATGATTCTGGCAATGAATTAATCGATATCTCTTCTTCTCTAACTCCACAAAAAATCGAGTTCATAAGAGCTAAAGGTTCTTACGCGATTGTATTTGGAAAGAAGCTACAAACTTTTGCTGCAAAGACTTTAGGCATTGCTACACCTACAGTATTCGCAACTTCTAAGGAGATTTACCATGAAGGCCAAGGCTTTACAGCAGTGGAAAAAATCTTCAATAAAAACGCTGTTGGGAACACTAAAGAGAAATTACACGCTGGCTCTTACGTAAGAGTAAACGTAAACATTGTGGGTTCTCAGGACACAACTGGACTTATGACGTCTCAGGAATTAGAAATGATGGCAGCTACTGTTATTTCTCCAATTGTTGATGCCGGCTATCAATCAGGTTGTCATACGGCTTCTGTTTGGGATTTAAAAGCTCAAGAGAATACTCCAAGGCTTATGAAATTCATGAACGACTTTGGTCTAATCACTGGTCGTGACCCTCAAGATGAATACCACCCATTAACAGATGTAATCCACAAGGTCCTAAACGACCTCACTATTGACGATAGAGCAATTATCATTGGAGGTGATTCTCACACGAGAATGTCGAAGGGGGTTGCATTTGGAGCCGATTCAGGAACTGTAGCTCTAGCTCTAGCAACTGGTGAAGCATCTATGCCTATACCAGAGTCTGTAAAAGTTACATTCAAAGGAGAAATGGGTAAGCATATGGACTTCCGTGACGTAGTTCACGCTACTCAGTCACAGATGCTAGACCACTTTAAAGGTGAAAACGTTTTCCAAGGTAGGGTTATCGAAGTTCACATCGGAACACTCCTAGCTGACCAAGCATTTACATTTACTGACTGGACTGCTGAAATGAAGGCTAAAGCCTCTATCTGTATTTCTGAATCAAATACTCTAATTCAATCATTAGATATCGCGAAAAACAGGATTCAGATCATGATTGATAAAGGAATGGATAACAAGAATCAAGTTCTAAAGGGCCTCATCGATAAAGCAAACACTAGAATTGAAGAAATTAGTTCTGGAGAAAAGCCACCACTTACTCCAGACACAAACGCTAAATACTATGCTGAATTTACTGTAGACCTTGACATGATCAATGAACCTATGATCGCCGATCCGGATGTTCATAACGACGATGTTTCTAAGCGTTACACTCACGATACAATTAGAGAGCTTTCTTACTACGAAGGAAAGAAGATTGTTGACTTAGGATTCGTTGGCTCGTGTATGGTTCACAAGGGCGACATTAAAATCGTTGCTAAAATGCTTAAGAACTTAGAGGAGAAAGACGGTAAAGTAGAGTTTAAAGCACCATTAGTTGTCACAGCTCCTACTTACAACATTATTGAAGAACTTAAAGAAGAGGGGGATTGGGTAATTCTGAAGAAATATTCTGGATTTGAATTCAATGATAAAGCACCGAAAACATTTGCTCGTACTAATTATGAGAACATCCTTTATTTAGAGCGTCCTGGATGTAACCTATGTATGGGTAACCAGGAAAAAGCAGAAAAGGGAGATACTGTAATGGCTACTTCTACTAGACTATTTCAGGGACGAGTTGTTGCCGATTCTAAAAGGAAAAAAGGTGAGTCCTTACTTGCATCTACACCGGTGGTAGTACTTTCAGCAATTCTTGGAAGAACTCCAACAATTGAAGAATATAAGAATGCTGTTAAGGGGATTACACTTACTCAATTTGCACCATCTAACAAAAGTCTTACATCCAAACCTGGACACCTAATCGAATACTAATATTTTAGATTAAAAACAGCGATTTCGAAGTTCGAGACATGAAGTGGTCAAAATCAGTTTTATTTGAACAAATTAAGGTGGCATTTCATTCAATAAAAGGCCAAGCATTGAGAACCACATTAACTATAGGTATTATCGGCATAGGCATTATGGCATTAATAGCTATGGTGACAGCTACTGAGTCACTCAAAGAGAATGTAAAACAAGAGTTTTCTTCTCTTGGGACAAACACCTTTACTATTAACCACAAAAGATCCGGTGGTTTTCAAAGAGGAAGAAGATCCACTCCTTCAGAACCAATAACTTATGACCAATCAAAGAGATTATCTGAAACACTAGATGGAACCAAAATCATAGTAAGTTCTTCTATTAATGTTTCTAATACAGAAACAATCTCGAGGGAAAATGAGAGAACTAACCCAAACGTTCAAGTCCTTGGCATAGATCATCAATACTTAAGTGTTTGTGGCATTCCATTAGAAAAAGGTCGTGGATTTTCAAAAACTGAATCTGACGAAGGAGCACCATTAATAATAATCGGAACTAAAATCGTAGATAAACTGTTTGAAGAATGGGAGGATGCTGTCGGATCTTACATCTTACTTAGAGGAATTAGATATCACGTTGTGGGTATACTTAAATCTAGAGGATCCAGTTTTGGGATGTCTCAAGATAATCAATGCCTTATCCCAATACCTGCTGTAAGGCGTCAATATTCAGACAAAAACCGCAGTTATACATTAGTTTGTACTGTGCCAAACGCTGAAAATTTAGACGAACATATAGATGATGCTACAGGTGCCTTTAGAATGGTTAGAAAAGACTTGCCTGGAGAAGATAATTCTTTTGAAATTTCTCAAAGCAATGCCCTTGTAGATACACTTTTACAAGCAACTTCAGGCATAACAGCTGCAGCAATTGTGATTGGTATAATAACATTATTTGGTGCTGGTATAGGGCTAATGAACATTATGTTGGTCAATGTTTCTGAAAGAACAAGAGAAATTGGTACTAGAAAGGCTCTTGGAGCAAGCGTAACAGCAATTAGAGCTCAATTTTTAGTAGAGGTAATAATAATCGGTCAACTTGGGGGAGCCGTAGGGATAGGTTTGGGCTTAGGTCTAGGAAATATAATTGCCTCTTATTTTGAAACTCCGTTTGTTATCCCATGGGTTTGGATTGCTGTGGGAGTAACGCTTTGCATGATAACTAGTATAATTAGCGGCTATTATCCATCAAGAAAAGCGTCACAACTTGACCCCATTATTGCACTTGGTAGAACTTAGAGACACTTTTTAGTCGTATTTTTGAATAGATGAAAATACCTGCAGTAAAATTTTCTCGCGATACTTCTGGATTTAGTAAAGCCCTGAGAGAAAGGGTTGAACAATATTTCACTGAAACTGGATATAATAAAAGCGGTGGCTCAAGCATGTACTTCAAGACTTTCTTGATGCTTGCTTTGTACTTTATTCCTTGGGGTTTAATCACCTTTGGAGTAACCGGTGGTGGGGTTTGGTTTTGGATAACTGAAATTCTCATGGGCATGGGACTTGCTGGAATTGGATTAAACATTATGCACGATGGAAATCACAATTCTTACAGCTCTAAAGCTTGGGTTAATCAGCTTATGGGCCGAACAATTGACTTGGTTGGTGGTAATGCTGAAATGTGGAAAATTCAACACAATGTTTTACACCACACTTTTACAAACATTGAAGGTCTTGACGAAGACATCGCACCTGTAAACTTATTGAGATTTAGCCCAACAAATCCACTTCATAAGATTCACAAATACCAACACATTTACGCGTGGTTTTTCTACTCGTTGATGACAGTATTTTGGATGATTCCAAAGGATTGGACTGCTCTTGCACGTTACCATAAGAAGGATCTAATTAAGACTACCGGTAGAACTACAAACAGCTTACTATTTCAAATGATTGGAACTAAAGCGTTCTATTTCACATACATCCTTGCCTTACCAATCATCTTTAGTGGTATATCATGGTGGGTTGTTTTACTTGGATGGATTGTCATGCATCTTGTTGCCGGATTCCTGCTTGCAATCATTTTCCAACCTGCACACGTTCTAGAGCACCACTCATTCCATAACGTGGAGGTTGATGAAGCTCTTGAATTAGACAACAGTAGATTAGAACATCAGTTATTGTCTTCAGCCAATTTTGGCACAAACAATAAGTTACTTACTTACTTATGTGGTGGTCTAAATTTTCAAATTGAGCACCACCTCTTCCCAAACATTTGCCATGTACACTATAAGGCAATTTCTAAAATTGTGAAGAAGACAGCAGAAGACTTCAACTTACCATATCACTCTGAAATGAGTTTTTTGGGTGCTCTTAGGCTGCACGGAAAGTTCCTTAAATCCCTAGGCAGAGCTTAATGTCATTTGAAAATATTGGGCTAAACGATTGCGTTCTTGACGCAATCATTCCTCTTGGCTACGAATATCCAACTCCTATACAAGAACAGGCAATTCCAATTGTCCTTAATGGGAAGGATTTGCTTGGCTGCGCCCAAACTGGAACAGGAAAAACAGCAGCTTTTTCCCTTCCCATTGTACACCATTTAAGCTCAACCACTCCAAAACATATGGGAAGAAAGAAGCCAATAAGAGCTTTAATCGTTTCTCCAACAAGAGAGCTTACATCTCAAATCAATGACAATCTTAGAGATTATTGCTCTAAATCTAGTTTGAGGACTTCAGTAATCTATGGCGGTGTTTCACAGCACAAACAGGTTAGTGCTCTTCGTAGAGGTATAGACATACTTGTTGCTACTCCGGGTAGGCTTTTGGATTTATGTAATCAAAAGTTAATTAACCTTAGTACTATTGAATTTTTAGTACTTGATGAGGCAGACACAATGCTTGATATGGGATTCCTCCCAGACATCAAGAAAGTTATTAAAATGTGTCCAGAGGAAAGGCAAACACTTTTCTTCTCTGCGACTATGCCCAAAGACATTTTGAAGCTTAGTTCTTCAATTTTGAAGAATCCTAAAAGAGTCCAAATTGATGCTGTTAACTCAGCAGCTGAAACAGTACAGCAAAAAGTATATTCAGTCAGACAAACTGATAAAAAGGATTTATTAGTTCACGTTTTACAAGACGAGAGCATTTATAATGCATTAGTATTCACTAGAACTAAACACGGAGCTGATAAAGTTGAAAGGCATCTGCGTAACAACAATATCACAGCTGAAGCAATTCACGGAAATAAAAGCCAAGCAAAGAGAGAAAAAGCACTTGCTAGGTTTAAAAAAGGAAAGGTTCAAGTTCTAGTGGCTACTGATATAGCTTCAAGGGGTATTGATGTAGAGGTACTTGATTTAGTTGTAAATTTTGAGTTACCAAATCTTCCTGAGAGTTATGTTCATAGAATAGGACGTACAGGAAGAGCAGGAAATGAGGGTCTAGCTATTTCATTCTGTAATGAGGGAATGGAAAGAAACCATTTGGCTGGAATTCAGAAATTAATTGGACGAGAAATTGAGGTGATTGAGGATCATCCATTTGTTTTGGATTTTGGACCAGTTGGTATGGAGCCAAAACCTTCTAAAAAGCAAAGCAACAAAAACCAAAAGTCTAAAGATAGAGGTGGACGTAGATTCGAAAGAAGAAAACCAAGAGTGGAAAGAAGATCTAGAGGACGACAAGACGATAGAAGCGACGACAGACGCTCTGATGGAAGACGTGACGACAGACGTTCAGACTCAAGACGCAACAACAGACGCCTAGAATCTAAACTTAACGAAAAACGTTCAGACTCTAGACGCGACATTAGAACATTTGAGTCTAAAGGCGGCTCAAAAAGAGGATATAAAACGACTGAATCACGGAGCGAAACTTCTAGTAATTTCATGAAGAAAAGGAAGAATCGTGGTTTGAGATTCAGCCCTAATTCAGAAGAGCGACAACGGCAACAAATTGGAAGGAGAAGTTCTAAAAAATCTAAATTCAAGGGTAATCAGAAGGGAAAACCAAGTAAAAAGACCTCGTCTTTCAATAATAAGAGGCGATAGAATCGACTGTGTTTCGTACATTTGGAATCGCCTAATTCCGGGCTTTAAAGCAAAACACAGATGAGAACCATGATTTGGATTGCAAGCAGCTTATTATTTATCCTAACCTCGTGTGGTGATAGCGAGGATACATCAAAAACTATTGAGGCTAAAGCTGCAACTCATATAGAATTTGTAGATCAACAGACTAATAAGGTTTCGCCTAAGTATAAAAACGGTATAAACGAACATAATAAGGGCGACAAGACTGGCAAGATTAGACTTCACGGTTCAATCCCTACTAAAGATTCATACATGTTCTTATACCAAACTGAGGCAAGAACTGTAACCCTTATTGATAGTACTTTTATTGAAGGTGGGGTATACAACTTTAAAAATATAGAGGTTAGTAGAGGTTTTTACGAGCTGCGTCTGAACAATAAGCCAAATAATAGCTGTACCATCATTCTTAATCCAGATGAGGCAGATGTTCATATTAACTTTTCGTCTACTCGAATTAGTGGAAGTAAGGTCGCGCCTAATTCTAAAGAGAATAAGGCTTGGTTTGCTTACTTAAGTGCAGAAAACAAGAACAAGAGTGAAATTAAGAATCTTAGAAAGGGAATGAAGGATAGCCCTTACAAGAGACGAATTGAGGAACAGATTAAGTCTAAAGAAATGGAACTCGTG
>CEUK01017173.1_pt1 | contig 10897 bp, 8 predicted proteins | sample 356451 | NCBI WGS metagenome assembly CEUK01 (sample SAMEA2622843, study PRJEB7988) | marine metagenome | isolation source: saline water (ENVO:00002010), including
GGGGGGAAAAAACGCAAAACTTCTTGAAGCCTACAACGCTCACGCCCTTTTTGAGCGACTATGTTACAACGTGTTCTTGCTGGCCTAACTAGGACAGAAGGCGTTGAGCAAGCAATGCTGCTTGATGGACGTGGCGATTTACTCGCATGCATTGGCAATGAGGGGAAATCCCCAAGAATTGATGCAGCGATTGAAGCCACTAATATGGCAACAGAACTTTGTTCAGCGTTAGAACTAGGAAACTTGTACGAGATTTGGTGTGAAGGGAAGGAGAGAATGATGATCGATATTGCTCACCCTAGCCGAATTGTAGTCCTTACTGGCAAGGGCGGACGGCTCGCAAGATGGCGTCACGCTTTAGACCGAAATCGCAAGATAATTGCTACAACCCCGCAGATGTGATATTATGTTTAACTTACCAAAAGGCATAACCGTAGAAGAAGAGATTGATGTATCAGAGGGGGTAATTCAACCGTTTACCCACGGCGTAATCAGCACTTGGATTGGCAAAAGAAAGACTCCGGCTGGCCATAGGATTGTACGTGCTGGTAGAGTGGTTGGATATTTGGCTGAAAGTGAAAAAGCATCGATTCTTCTTGGCGGAGCCGAAGCTAAGGCTAGGTTGCTAGAAATTGAAGCAGAGGGAATGTGTAGATTTGAGGCTGAAAGTTATTCGATGAATGGACTAGGTTCGGTTGCTGAAGTAATCCCAGAAGCATTCGAACATCCAGCAGACGCCCAAGGACTACTCTCGAGAGGTGATTCAGTAGAGAGGCTCCTGTCACGCGATTTATCGGTTGTTCTTGCCAAATTAGTAGAGAATATCACGGTTAGAGGAGCAATAGCCGTCGACTCAGGCATGTTGATTGACTCAGCGGGAGAATTACCTACCGATGCTGAGCAATTAGCCAAGCAGGTTGGCGAAACGATTGTCGGTAGAGAAAAAATTGCCCAGGGTCTTGGTTTTTCCGATAGTGGTCACTGGACTTTGCACACCGGTGACAGTGCGCTACTTCTTGCCCATACCGGTGAAATTGCCATAGCTGTTTGGACCGAAGCAAATGCCAATCACACTAGACTGGTCAACGCTGCAGTTGCGGCATTGGAAGGTGAGATTGTTGAAGCATCTGGAACCAGTGAACCACTGCCGGATGGATTTATCCTAAGGGAAGGAAAAGGCGGTGCTGATGCCGTATTGTCAATGTTGACTGATGCACTAGAGGAAGAGGTTACAGGACACATTCAAGCGGGTAAGTCATCAAAAGCAGTAAGTCTGCTACTATCTAGAGGTGTGCCGGTTGGGATATATGCGCCAAGTGCTGAATCCTTTGAAGAGGCAGTGTTAGGTTTGACAGAAGCCAAACGGGTAATACGATTACACAGGCTACCGGCAGGAACGATACTTTCCAGAGAATCTGGAACCGTTCATGATTTTTCTCTTTCATACTTTAGGGATTTACTGGTAACGGTCAGAACAAGATCAGAGAGCAGGAGGGCGAATTTATCTCACCGGATAAACAATTTAATCGGTTTCGAGATTGGTATGGAAAATCTCAGAATTGCTCGTTCAAAGGCAAAATTTTCACAAACCACGGATGCAGTTCAAAAAGGACTTGACAAAGTAGAACTCACCCCAGTGCCAGGAATAGATGCTGGATTAAGAAGAAGACTGGAATCAGCAGAGCTAAGGATAGATGAATTAGTCAAAGAGAAAGCACGGTTAACCAGCCAATTAGCTGCCGCTGAAACCTCGAGAAAAGCCGCTGAGATAAAAACAAGAGAAGCGATTGACACTCGCAATACGCAAATGGAAAGCGTTGAAAATGTAAATTCCGAGATTAACTCTATGCAAGTACAACTGGCTGAAGCGAGAAATCGAACCGAAGAGGCGGAATCAAGAGCGGAAAAATTGGTTAAGCGAGTCAACGAATTGGAACATCAAGTAAGCGTAAGGGCGACAGAACTAGCCAAAGCTCTTGGTGAAACCGAATCCAGTGAGAAACTTAGGCAATCGATTGAAGAAATGTCCCTAAAAGAGGCGGGACTCAACGCAGAGCTGTCGGATGCCAGCGATAAATTGTCATCCATACGCCAACAAACCGATGATGATGAGAGAAGGCTTAGAGTGCTTCAAGAACAAGTAGCGGCCACGCGAGAGCGCCATGCTAGAGCTCAGGCAGAAGCGATGAAGGAAGAAGAACGCATCAACAAAAGCAAAGCAGAACTAGAGATACTTGAATCTGAAGCAAAAGTCGCTCGTCGCAGAGCCGAGGATGAGCGAATTCGCCTGAGTACAGACGAGGCAAGATTCGCCAATATTCAGGGTGAAATGCGACAGTTGATGGAAGAGCGTCGAAACCTGTTAAGAGAATTGGGCGATTTAGGAGCCAAGCGTGGTCATGCGGAAGGAGAGTTAACTATTCTGCTCGAGAAAGCCGAAACCTTAGCAGATGCTCACGAAGAGGCATTGGCAGATATTAATGAAGCTGAGAGAATTAGAGCAAGGCTTGCTGAGGAACCACTTGCTCAGGCTCTGTTAGATGATGCTTCAACATTTGAAGGACTTGCACCCGTACTGGAAAGGCTCGAGCGTTCTAGAAGCTTGGGATATTCGGTCACACTACTTGACAGAGCTGTGGAACGAGCGTTACAAGTTATCCAAAAGACAGTCGATCATGTTGCTGCAACCCCGCGTTATTTGCTATCGAGTGAGGTAATGGAACTGCTAGAACGTCAAGTGCCTCAAACTGCTGGAGCGGTTAGAGGCCTCTCGAGGTGGTCGGTACAACAACGATTGGAACATCAATTGGGTGAAACTGTAAGTCATTTGGTAATTGACTTGGAAAGATTGCTTGAAGATTATGATCACTCAATAACGATGCTGAGAAGATTAAGAAATGTACTAGAGCAATTAACCCGATTGGGTGCGCCGCCACACGAAGTTGAGTCATTACTGTCTAATTGTAACCGTCCAGAATCCTTACCGTACATTGCCCAATCAACCAGAAAATTGATTCAAAATGCGCTTGATGACATTTATTTAGAAGCCGATCAGCGAGATGCCGGCGAAGCTATTGCCCTAGAAGAAACAGCAAGAGTGCTTGAGGAATTAATCACTCAAATAGATGCTTCCGGACTGGCAGGTGGAACACCAACTGGATTGCTATGGGATTTCCAAAGAGATGGCTTATTACCATACGAAAGAGAAGTAGTCGACCCTGCACAGAAGACTCCAGTTGATGAGGAAATGGTTAAGCACATGGAATCAAATCTTACTGGTGAGCTAGTTGAAGAACAATCAACTGAGATTGTCGAAGTGGATGAAGATGGGTGGGAAGTATTAGAGTTGCCAGCAGACGACAACACTGCGGAGGAAGCGGTAGAAATGGCAGAATTGCAACCAATCAGTGATGATGATGAACGGGCTGAATTAGAGGCTGAACTAGCTAGGTTAGATGCCTCATGGAATCACCGCAGTGAACCATCCACTGCAACTGACAATGCCTTGGATGACTTGGAATCAAGGCTTTCTGACCTCGATATGTAGGTGGTCAAATGACTGATAGTCAGCCGCTTAATCTCGCCGGGCGCGATGAGGTAATAGGTAGAAAATATCCGATATTTCTAGAACGGATAATATTTTTAACAATAGTTGTGATATTTATCTTGGGTTACCAAGAAGTAAGTGATAGGACAGGCGACGGCTTTGTTTCATTGCTCAGCACGTGGTGCTTCTTTCCATTCGTTTTATTATTCTCAGCTGAAATGATTGGTCGACTAATCCAAGCAATCAATCGAGGCTAGACTAAGAAGTCAACAAATTCTTTTTCATTAGAATCTTGTGTATCATTATTGGCGCGCCCGTTACGCAAAGAATAGGTGAATCCCCAAATTCTCTGCCACGGGATTAGGAATCTGAATAACGCCATGATTGAAAGGAACATCACGGCAGAGATAACAAGTCCATAAGTGAGGGAAAGCTCGATAGATTCGGAAACTTGTCCAGCCCACTGGCTTCCAGTGGTATCACTAACTAAACTCAACAAGACGCTATGGAATCCTAAAGCAACCATTGTAGCTATACCGGTAAGCCCAAGGAAGCCAAAGGTATGAACTAAGTGTGTGTTTAGCATATTGTCCATTTGAGTTACATATTCTGGGTCACGTTTGCAAGATTCAGGGAGCCTGAATGCGTACTCAAGATACTTTATGACACCAAACGCAGACTCCTGGAATACTAATATCAGCACTGCAATTAAGATCAAATCAAATTGTTCATTGGTTACTAAATCAACACCGAAAAGTCCGATTGTTGGCTGAGATATTTGTGATTCGAGTGTGGCTAAAGCGCCACCATAATCTCCAAGTTGGGCTCTAATTAGAGGGAAGGTAAGAATTGCATGAATTCCTAGGAACAACAGAGTAAAGCCAATCGCCCACGCAATTGATTTTCTTGACAGTCCCCAAATACCTCTGGAACCCATTATGATGGGTAGTAAGTAAACGAACATGATTAGTAATGACATAATCATCAATAATGGCCATTCTAGAGTTTGTAGTTCACCATCGTCTGGTAATCTTAATTCAAAGCCCAGTAACATACCACCTAACCAACCCAGGGCTAGTCTACCGACTAACAATGCAATCAATCCAACGATAAACCCTAATTTGATTCTTTGTTGAGTTTTTGGAGTTTGATATGCTACCAATGCCATCAACCCACCAACTACTAGACCGATAGCAAGCGGTACGAAAAATCTTGCAAGACCGTTTCTGCCTTGACCAGTAAACCAATCTCCAAGTGGTAAATCATCGCCGACTATCTTCTCGATTGATGCAAACAGCATCGTGTGATCAATCGAGCCAACTACGTATGTGGAGACAACTTCAAGATACATACCCACAAGTGCTGCAGTTGCAATAATTTGTAGTGTAATAATTTGCCATTGCCTGCGCAGAGTTTTGAGGTGCAATGTCCTAGCACGAGCACTACCTTGAATGGTAACATCACCCTGAACTTGGACATCATCTGCCATTTTAGTACCCCCTTACCTGCATTAATGCTTGCGACAAATCCATATCTGGCATCCAATCGATAACTTGAGCACCAGAGCCAGCGAGGGTTGTGAGGCGATTTTGGCGTTCCAGTTTCAAAACTTCGTATGACATTCGAGGAATTCTGCTAACCAATCTTTCGAAGTCGATGCTGGACGGTGAAAGAACAGTAACTTCATGACCCCGGCCTACAAGGTCACGAACTGCTGCTGGGACTGTACCATCGCCTTCACATGAAGAGATGATGAACACGGGACTACCACGACTAAATCTCCCACTAAGTGAGTTAGTCACCGCTTGCAGCGGCATTTCTCCTTTGGCAGTAACTCCAGCAAGGGCGCTGAGAATTTTGAAATACTGTTTGTCACCAGTATCTGGAGGTAAGTATGACAACTTCTCACCATATATCCCCAACGCCACAGAATCTCTTCGCTTGAGGAAGAAGGCCGCTAGGCTGGCAGCAGAGACTGTGCTCATCTCCAGTGGATTTTTCAAAACTGTACCAATTCTAGATATGTCTCTTGAGTCTATGAGCAGATACAAATCAGTTACCGCGTCTCGACATTTTTCGTTGACCATCAATTCTCCGGTTCTAGCATATGCTTTCCAGTTGATATTTTTGAATGGGTCACCAGATACGTACTCTCTAAGCGAATAGAATTCCGAACCTTGCCCTGGGGTTCTCAAGGTGGTAGCACCAGTGTACATTTTTGGTGTACGAGACCGCAGAAAAGCCTCTTCAACTTCTTTTATTTGCGGGAATATGACGATGTCACTATGGTGATCAACGAACATTTCTTCCACTCCGAGGTTGAAGGTATTTCTTGAGCGTAATGAAACTGGCCCAATTGAATAATGACCTCTTAGCGGACAGCGCAAAACATACCTGATTCTTGCGCTTTCTCCCGGACTTAAATTTAATCGCATTTGATTTAGGCCGCTTCGCAACTTCATTTCATGTGGAATGTTATCATAAACTTCGAGTAGCTGAGTCTTTCTGTTCGATCTGTTAGTGATTAGTAACTCGACATAGAGGTCATCGCCTTTGTACAAATTATCTGCTGATAGTGTACGTTGAACTTCGACATCTCCGTGACCAGAAATCCAAGAGTTAACAACGATAAAAGCAATCAGTGCCAGTCCCAAAATCATCATTTGGTTATTGGCGATCATCATACCAATTAGAATCAACGCGATACCACCAGTAAAGGTAAATGCGGCTTTCCTAGTCCACATAAGTATCACCTCCTACCCCATGCTTTTACTCGTTTTACTATTGAGACGGTTTGTTCAAGTGAGTACTTCCCGGGTTCTATGGCAAACTTCGCTAGTGTTGGGTCACTAATTAGCGCAACTAATTCTCTGGCAGACATAGCGTGGAATTCTTCCCTTGTTAGGCCGTTTTGATTGCGTACTTTAGATAAGAAAACCTGTCTAATTTTTTCTACTTTGGAATAGTAAGGATACCGGTTTGCGTCGCCAAATCCGTAGTAGATTATAGAGAATACATGCCGCCAATTATCAGGATCTTTCTTGCGAATCAAAACTGCTTCAAACGATATGAATAGAATCAAGAACAGAACAAGCATAGCCAATCCTTCGCCAGTAAAGTAAACCAAGAGGAAGTAAATGGTGTTGTACGAATCTGCCAGTACAGCATTTTGCGGGTGTCTTGATTCATCGAAGATGACCATAGCATTCTCGGCGGGTTCCAATCCTTCATCCTCTAGACTGGTCATCATTGCCTCAGCGATGATATCTAGTGCCCACTTTCTGTTGTCATTTGCCGGGATTATCGTGTCGGTCTGTCCATATTCGCCATCCGCAAATCCTTGATAATCGTAAATTGCGTTGATCAGTGGTGAGCCATCTGCAACGAAGAATACTCGACCACCATCGTCTGGATTACAAGTGGATTTAGCGCATGCCTCAACGCTCAAATTGAATTTTCCGTAGAGATCCGGAGTTTCTTCGTTTTGCTCGCTACTTACCCAAATCTCCCCGTCGCCATTAACATCGACACTCGCTTCATTGCTAGTTACGGCTCTGATAGCTAATTCTGGTAAGGGATTTTTATTATTTGGCAGCAATTCCAATGCAGTGATGTTGTTTAGTAGAACTCTGTAAGTGCCGTTGTATGATATTTGGCCATCCTGCCAGTGATGTGCACAAACTCCGGCCTCAGACTCTGTCATCACTTGTTCGTCAACTAAGGCACATGGATGAGCGCTGAGAGCTGAGGATGTGTCTGCCCATCGTTCGTGGGTTGACAATGTGTCAACATCGATTTGACTACCATTCATACTGCAAGGTGTTTCCTGAACACACATCCAGATGTAATTGTAGTCTAATTCAGTGGCATAGGTTGTATCAAACAACTGATATCCGCTATATTTAACGCCAAACGCTTCAGCAATAGTTCCAGCAAACCCATAATCTTCGAGGATAATTGCCGTGCCACCATTATCAACGAATTCTACAATAGCATCAACTTCAGATGGCGAGTAGCCATCTTCGGATGCGATGGTAATAAATCCATCTTCATCAAATTGGGGCAGCGACAGAGTGTCTCTTTCTACCCCGGCGACTATGTAAGTAGTGTTCCTTGGATCCTCAATGTCAGAAAGTAATAGTGGACTGCTGACTAGTGACCTTGTTTCTATGCCCATATCTTTGATATCTTGTCTAAATGCTGACATGTCATTCCAGTCATCATCGTAGGCTGAGAGTTGATTGGTGTTTGACAAATTGACAAAATTGCTCAAAATCATAATCAAAAGCACGAACATAACTGACCAAAAAGCGGTTTGTAACCCGATTCTTCGGTAATTTATTTCGCGCCACTCAACCATGTGCACACCTACTAGAGCGTATTTCCGACACTGGACGCACACACATCAGTTTAGAATGTTGTCTATATTTGACAAATAAATGCTCATCGAGATTTTACTTCCTAAGGTGGATTCTGGTTGATATTCTAGAGACATCGTCAATCGGTATGGTCATTCTACCATCGCGAAAATCCCATGGAAGCATTGTCGGGTTGAGATTGGCTTCAAGGACGACGATTATTTGAGTTACAGAACCTGATAACTTATCAATAACTAAATCACTGATGGTGCCCAACTTTTCATTGTGTGAATCAACGACGTCTCTTCCCATGACTTCCTTCGCAAAAACCGCCACGCTAATCTCCCTCGCCAAGTTGTTGATAATTACACAGTGTTTGAATGCATCGATAGTCTCCATCTCACATAGTTTCTATTCCATGGCTGAAATCTTTGGTCCGCTTGATGTTCGACATGCCAGAGGTTAGTCTTGTTTCCATCTTTTGGTAGTATTCTAGCATGTCAGGGGTTACAGTTGGTCTAACTCTGCCAATAGCTTCTTCGAAGTGACTTTTTGTCACCTTCTTTTTGTTAGCACGCATACAGATTAGTGCTGCTTCACGACAAACTGCTTCAATATCAGCGCCAGTAAATCCATCCAATCCTTTTAGGATATCTTTAATCGAGAAATTGGATAATGGCATACCTTTGCAGTGTATGTTAAAAATTGCCTCGCGAGCACCAACGTCTGGTGGTGGTACATGTAAAACACGCTCGAATCTGCCGCTGCGGAGCAAGGCTGGATCAATCATTTCTGGGCGGTTGGTTGCGGCAACGACAATTACTCCGTCAATAGATTCAACACCATCCATGCTTGCTAATAATTGGTTCACTACTCTGTTGGAGACATCACTACCTTCGCTAGAATTAGAACTTCTCATATTTGCAATTGATTCAAACTCATCCAAGAAAATAATAGAAGGAGACGATTGTTTGGCCTTCTTGAAAATTTCTCGGACTGCACGTTCAGATTCACCGACCCATTTTGAAATCATTTCCGGTCCCTTAATACTGATGAAATTTGCCTGAGCTTCATTAGCAATTGCCTTGGCTAGTAGAGTTTTTCCGGTTCCGGGGGCGCCAAACATTACAATTCCTCGAGGGGGTTTGATACCGAAGTGTTCGAACAACTCTGGTTTGGTTAACGGCCATTCAACTGATTCCTTTAGCCTGCTTTTAACGTCTTCCAAACCACCAATTTCATCCCATGTAACTTCAGGGACTTCAACGTATATTTCTCTTAGAGCAGATGGTTCAATGTCCTTGATTGCTTGGTGGAAGTCTTCCATGCACACTTCCATTTTCTCTAAGACTTCAGGCGGAATTGTATCTTCTTCTAAATCGATTTCGGGAAGGTATCTACGAAGGGCTCGCATTGCAGCTTCTCGAACTAGTGCCGCAAGGTCGGCACCGACAAAACCATACGTATTGTCGAGAATCCATGTAATGTCAAAATCTTCTGACATTGGCATTTGCCTAGTGTGAACATCCATAATTTCGCTTCTTCCCTCACGGTCAGGTACGCCAATCTCGATTTCTCGATCGAATCTGCCAGGTCTTCTCAGTGCAGGGTCTAGGGCATCGCGACGGTTTGTCGCACCGATAACTACTACATTGTCACGTCCTTGCATACCATCCATTAGGGTCAGCATTTGAGCGACAACTCGTCGCTCAACCTCGCCACTGACGTCTTCTCTCTTTGGGCAAATTGAGTCGATTTCGTCAACAAAAATGATGGCTGGAGCATTATCGCTAGCATCATCGAAAATTTCACGCAATTGTTTCTCTGACTCTCCGTAATATTTACTGATAATTTCCGGTCCGTTGATACTCTTGAAATGAGCATTAGTTTCGGTTGCTACAGCCTTGGCAATCATAGTCTTTCCAGTACCTGGAGGTCCGTGTAGGAGAACTCCTTTCGGTGGGTCAATACCTAATCTACGGAATAACTCTGGGTGTTTTAGAGGTAATTCAATCATTTCTCGAACTTTCTGGAGCTGCTGACCTATACCTCCGACATCTTCGTAAGTAATGCCCTCAGACTGACCAATATCATCATCATCGATTGCTTCATCCTTGATCACAATGTCGGTATCGTTGGTAACCTTTACCACACCTTTTGGTGTTGTTTGGACAACTGCGAATGGTAGAGCTTCAGCAAACAAGGTCATACCAGGAATAAATATTCTATCGCCTTGAACGACTGGACGGTTTTGTAAGCCGCGTCGAGCGAAACCTTCGATACCAGGACCAAATTTCACCTTCTGTTTATTGGCCATAACCGGCGAGATAACCAATTTCTTACATTCTTCTGCATCAACCTTGGAAACTGTGACCTTGTCTCTTAGGCTTACACCGGCGTTTTTTCTAATTATTCCATCAATTCTAATTATGGCCATTTTATTGTCTTCTGGTCTACTACGCCAGTATATGGCAGCAGTTGAGCGTTTCTCGCCATTGATCAGAACAATATCACCCGGTTTTAAATCTAGGCCGGAATCACCCGAGATTCGGGCTCTCCCGTGACCGACATCGGATGGAATTGATTTTTCCACAGTGAGTGATATGGTTTCATTTTGACCGGACATGATAATCGCTCCTTTACCTCGGATGGACTCTCAGTTTAATACTTAGAGGACAAACTCGAGACATAGTTGTTTAAATTCTCATAGTTCTTAAACACTACATGCTTTAAAATCAATCATTTTTACAAACCATTTTGAACCATTATATTCAATAGACTGACTTTGGTGGGCTGTACATGGTTCATGTTTTAGCAACGGGATTGGAATTTATTGCTCAAGAAAACCCCAACGGAAAGCCGGCAGTTCGCGGTTACAATATTATCAATGGTCAGTTAACCTCTGCAAGTGATGGCTCGACTTTCAAATCAACGAATCCAGCAATGCTTGCTGATTGCTTGGGAGAATTTCCGCAATCCACTAGAGATGATG
>CEUK01002361.1_pt1 | contig 10895 bp, 8 predicted proteins | sample 356451 | NCBI WGS metagenome assembly CEUK01 (sample SAMEA2622843, study PRJEB7988) | marine metagenome | isolation source: saline water (ENVO:00002010), including
TAATTGGAAGTGATTCCCCATTTAGACTTAAGCTTTTGAAACAATTTTAACATAACGTATAAATTTAAAAATAAATAATTATGAAATATTCAAATATAAAATCAACTTTTATAAAAAAACAATTACAAAATACAACTTGGGAAAATAGAAAATATATTGATGACTTAATTAATTTACATAAATACATGACAGATGGAATAAAATCTTGGATTGCAGCAAGTCTTTTTTCTGAATTGAAATTTAAATATGAAGGCGAGTATTTAAAATTGATTGAAGAAGACATTAGGCTAAACCCAAATGAAAAAAGAATTTTGATGTATCCAAAGCAAATACATGATTTAAAATTAAGAAAAAAGAAAATTATAAAATGGCAATTAGATGAATTTAAGCTTGAAATTTTATTAAAGAAAGATTGGCGAAATTGTGGGGGAGGGGTAAAATTATAATACAATTAAGGGTTATTTGTTTATTAATTTTGAGATGCGGTTATAATTTTCTTCATTAGTTAGGGCGTTTATCATATCAGATAGTTTTGACATTTTGTTTATTGGAATTAATCTTCTAAATCTTCTCAATTCTTTAGGCGTTTTTTTATTAGAGAAAAACTTAAGCAACAAGCCATAGTTTTTTTCTATTTCTGTAATTTTTTTAGGTATTACAAAATCAAAGTGTTGAACACCATCAAAACGTAAGGCGGATGTGTTTTCTGAAAAACTTGAGTATAATTTTATATTAATATTTTTAGAAACCTCATTAAAGTTGTTTTGTTTTAATAGGTTGTAACAATGATTATAGAATTTTATAAATATTTCCTCTTCTTTTTTGAGATCTTTAAGTCTCTGATTTCTTGGGTTAGAAATATTAATTTTTTCTTTTTGAAGTTGCTGGATTTTTCTTAAAATGTAAATTCTGGAGTTCGTACTATTTAATAAATCAATAAGGTCTTTTCTTTCTTTGCCAAATAAAATATGTTTTTGGTTATCAAAGAAAGGCATTGATTCTCTAAATAAATTAAAGTTACTTAAGTTTTCAAATTCTCTTTTTATGTCAGATTTCTTTTTGAAAATATTATATATCCTCCATGATTTTGCTTGAAACTCCTTAGTTATATACGAATTTTGAGTTGTGTTTTTTGAGCCTTCACTTTTACCATAAACCTTTCTAAATAAAGAGTATGGCTTAATGTTTAACTCCTCAATATAATTTGATAATATCTCCCCCAATTCCCACATAATTTCCATACTTTGATATGGCTTTAACAAATTTTTTTGGGTTAAATATTTGTTGTAAACGGGGGTGATATTTTTTATGATTTTACTATACATTTGCCAGGTTTTTTCCAACTAAGTCTTTTAGCTTTTCTTCAAATTGATAAATAAAATCTACAACACCAATAAACATGTCTTTATTATAATCAGGGATACTGTTTCCTTTATTATATATCATGTCTTTGTAATGAACAGTTACTTCTCCAGCAATATATGTTAATAATCTTTGACTTATTCTCTTTTCACCTGATCGACTTTTTTCAACTCTATTATTAAAATCTTGATGAGTGGCAAAAAGCTCAATTTTTTCACCATCAAATACTGATCTAAAAGCCTTGCCATCAGGCCCATTTAGTGTATTATGAGTGTTAATTTTGATATTAACCCCACTCTTTTTCTTCTCTTGTCCGGAGTGATTCTCGTCAGCCCAAGGATTTGTGTTTTCAGAATTTGCAGTGCCGTTCCCGTTTCCATTGTTAGGATTGCTTCCGGTTGATCTTGGGTCACCTTCAGACAAGTCTGTTTGTTTTCCTGAGCCACCTCGTCGTTTATTTTTATTAGCACCACCTGAGTCCAGAGTGACTTCGCTACCATTTTGATAATCAGTCCTAAATTTTATAGCGTCTTCTTTTGCTAAAGATGATAGAATATCATTTAATTTATCTTCAAAAGCACTATAATGTTTTTGGTCTTCTGCTTTATTGACAGCATGAATATATTTTAAAATCTCGCTTTCTATTTCTTGTATCTTAGCAAATAGAGCTTTAGACTTTATGTTATTTTTGAAATCATTTCGAGCAATGGTAGGTTGTAAAAATGATCCTAGGTCTATGTATCCAGTTAGTCTCGGGTGAGCCCAAATAGAGCTTTTATTTTTTGATCTAAATGACTTTATATCTTTAATGGCGCCGATCCTTCTTCCGCTCTTAATAAATACAGGTGGTTTGCATAGAGCAACATTATTAGAAAGCTTTAAGAAAATTCTAATAGGCTCATTAGATAAATCAAAATCAAAAGCGTTTTTGACAGACTTTTTTCCGGTCAGTTTGTTAATAGTTCCTTTCCATTCTACCCCTTCAATTGAATCATAGTTGAAGCCAGAGCAAACATATTTTTTATGCCCATTTTTAAAAACAATTTCAAGGTTTTTTCTTGTAAGAAGCATTTCAAAATGCTTTTCGATTTCAGATTTAAGCATGTCAAAATTAATATTCTTCCACATTCCTTTTTGAAATGAAGATAGAGTAGCGATAGTGCCCGACTTACTATTGAATATAACTTTTTTAGGCCTTTTAAACTTGACATCGGATTGATTGTCGGTTTCAAATTTTGATCTGTCTACCGAAATTGAATATGCATTAGGGTTTTCTTCCGATTTAGATTTCATGTTTAACTTATCGCAACATGCCATAAATGAGAAAATGCCATATCCAAATTGCCCATTGGTCCATGGTTGTGCTTTTTTATCTGAGTTGCCAATTTTTTGAAGCAATTTTCCCAAGTTATCAATACCCTCACAATTATCTTCAATGGACACTTTACCATTATTATGACTCTTACCTGACACAGAAACGGCTATTTTTATTGGTTTTGAATAACTGTTTTTTTTGGAATCATAATAAGATTCTGCGCTATCAAGAGCGTTGTCAATATATTCCAAAAAAATTCTATTAACATCATTATATAAACTTGCAATAGCTGGGACAATTCTGGGTGAAATATTTAATTTAATCATAACAAAAAAATTTAAAGTTAATATTAGTTTATTTTATTTGTATCCTGTTTCAGTTATAAAGTTAAAGCAGGGTTACGCAAATAGCTTGCGCAATGTTTTATTTGTTTTTTTTTCTGTGTTTTATTTTAAATTCTAATTGCCAAATTTGTGTTTTTATTTCTTCTTTTTCTTTCACAAAATGATTTTCAATGTCTTTATTAAACAGTCTAATTAAATGATCAGCATGTTTCTTAACTATGGGGTGCTTTATAAGTCTGTTAAATTTCATTATTTTTTGAAAGTAATCTACTTCCCTTGAAAAATCCTTGTTTGAAAGGTCATAACTTTCTTCTTTATAGGAAGTTTTTGTATTTATTATTTCATATCCTTGATCAATTAACATCAACGCTATAGCTGCCTCCTGTTTAATTAAAGAGTCATAATCTTTGTGTGTTGAAATATGAGAAATCTTGTTTGATAAAGTTCTTTTTAGTATTCCAAAAGGAGTTTTTGTTTTAATCATAACAGCCTAATTTATAATGTTACTTAAATATGGTAAATCCGTTCCATTAATATTTTTGATTTCGTTTTCACCTATTCCTTTAATTGACCCATGAATTGAAATAGTATCTTCAATCATTTTTTCAATTTCTTTTTCTCGTATCTTCCAAATCTTTGTATATGCTCTTTTTTCTTGCCCTAGCGTCTCTTGCATTTTAGCACATCTTTCTAAAATACTTTCCATTCTTAGTTTAAATTCAGAGCTACTAAAAAAATCATACAACCTTACCATTTTATCTTGTTTATTTTCATTAATTAATTTAGCATGATGAGTTTCAATAATTAATCGTCTAAGTATTATACTAAAGCTTTTAAATTCTGCAAAAGTACAGACGAAAACACCTTTATAATAACCACTGACCTTCATTTTTTTTGGTAAAATGGATGTTACAATTACTCCTACATCTGCTTTTTTATGCTTCATGTCTTCTTTAAATTTTTCGACCCACTCTTCTTTAAAACTTTTAGTTCTTTTACTTTCATAATAAATTGATCCAATAGGATTGAATTTATGTATTACTTCATGTATGCAGTCCGCTCCCCGTTGTCCTTTTCCAATTTCTTTAATGTTATCTACATAAGATCCGTTGGTAAAATGATTTTGTAACCACTCCTCTATAGCTAACTCTTGAACCTCTCCTTGTAACTGCATTGATCCTTGCTCTTGTTTTTGTTTCATTTTTTCTGTTAAATCTTTTTGATCATTCAATTGTTTTTGAAGTTTTTTAATCGTTAATTCTTTTTCAGATTCCTTATTATTAAGATATTCTGTTTTAAAAGTTTCCATGTGGGTGTTTAATTTTTCCTCAAATTCAACTTTTAATTTTGCGTCACTTTCTTTTTTTTCTCTTTCTACTTTTTTAAGCTTTGCTTCCATCAGTAATAAGTTTTGTATTTTTTGGGACTTTTCATTCAGTTCCTTTTCTAATTCCTTCATTTTCCCTTCAGACTCCTTTTGAAAAGATTCCTTAATCTCATTTTTCCATTTATTTTTTTCTTCATCAACTCTTTTTTTAAATTGATCTTTTAACACTTGTTCTTTTAAATTATATTTTTTGTGTAGTTCGTTTTCAATCCTGCTAGAGATTAAATTTTCCACATTGATCGAGGTATTACATTTTGGGCAGTTAATAGAATTTAATGTTTTCATAAGATTAAGATTTAATTAAATAATTGATTCTTAATCAAAGATGAGAACGGGTTGCGCAAATAGCTTGCGATAATAAATTTTTTTATTTTTTGGCTTTAGTAACCCATAAGTCTTTAACTGAGTAATTGGAGTATATAAAAATTAATTTGTCACCTATTTTAGGTTTTTCATGTATATTCGACTTTTTAAGGTAATCTATTAATTTAGATTCAGGAACACGGCCATGCGCTGATCTGTTTAACCAAAATGAACTTTCTTTTCTTTTTTGGATTTCAGTAAACACCACCGTTCCATCTTTGATTTGGTCTATATGTACTTCAAATTCTTTATTTTGATGGATATGAATCCACTTCTGTGTTTCATCTTGAAAATCTATTTCCTTGTTTACATATTTTAGAATTTCAATTAATATATGAAATACAATAGAATTAATATTTCTACATGCATTATTTATATTTTCAGTTTGCTCCCCCTTAATGTATTGATCTAATAATAATGGCATAGAACTTTTATTATGAGCACCATCATCACACAGATTTTTTAAAGTGTTCATTAAAAACCAGATTATAGGCTTATTATATTTATAATTTAGGAACATAGATTTATTATGTCCTAATAGAAATTTAATCATTGTGGGAGAATTATCAGACCCTTCATATGGATAAAATTTTAATTCATAAAGTTTATCTAAAACCATTTCAAGTATTTTTCTTGCTGGCATAAAAATTGTTTGACTGTCAGGTTCATTTTGAATTATTTCAAAAATCTTATTTATAGTAATTTCGTATTCTCTGTCTTTTCCAGATATCAATCCTAATTTATTTTTCTTAGAAAGTTCAAAAATGTTTGGATAAGTATATTGATTTATATTTTTAGCGGAATTTTTTAGTTTTTTCAGTAAATTAAAAATCGCTGGCGTATCTGTTTTTTTTGCCCAATAACCATCATCTTCACTGAGCCCTAAAGATTGATTACCTTCAATTTTTTCCACTTTACTACTTTGTCCAGTAATAGTGAAAAGTTCAAATTTTCTTTTTCTAAAATCTTTCAAAAAAGATTTAGCTTTCGACCAAGCTTCTGGGTCAGCTGTACGGTCATCTTTATTTACATAAAATGAATGATCCAAAATGACACCAAAATATTCATTATAATTATTTAATATTTCTTCTTTTAATTCTTCAAAAGAGCATACAGTTGTATAACTAATTTCTAATTCTCTGAATTCATCTTCTTCAAATAATGCATCAACAAAGCGAGGTTCATCTTCTGCCCATAGTATTTTAATTTTTTTTTTCAAATTAATATGATTTTCTAAGTGGGATTAATATACCAAAATAATTTAAATCTTTATTAAAACCTATCATTGATCCTGTACAGTGCTGAATGTATTTTTGTATGACGTGTCCACCCTCTCCACCGTTTGTTTTAGTAGTATAATTTTTGTCAAAAAACTTAGTTTTATTGAAGTCTTTGGGAAAATCATTTCCGTTATCTTGAATAGTGATTTCTAAATATTTTTGATCATATTTTTCTCTTTCCATATCATACATTTTAAAACTTTGAACATCTCCCCACCCATCCTGTGGAAGGGCCAGAATATTAAATCCAATTTTTACTTTGTTTTTCTTTTCTTTTTTATTACCAAATGCATGTTGGTTTGCGTTTTCAAAAAATTTTATAAATATATTTTTGAATAAACTAAGATTTATGTGCAGTTGTTTTTTTTGCATATAAACATCGTCGATATAATATGAAAAATTAGATTTAGACCATCTTTTTTTTCCGATTAGTAATCCATTATTTAAAACATCGTCCCAAGTACTGCTTTTATTGTTGCTTGTATTTTCTTTTTCTGCTCCAAGTCCTAACAAAAATTTTTCTGACCACGTATCAAAAAAATCTTTATTTTTTGAAGAATCAGTTGACATATTTCTATTTAGCTTTGCACCCTGTTTCTTCCTCTTTTTTTGTTCTTTTAACCAATCTATTTGATTGCCTTTTCTCTTTCCCCAAATTTCATTAGTTAGAAATTGGACATCTGGATCGCTAATATCATCAGCTGTTAGCCATATTTCTAATTCAAATAATAAATCAATTTCTTTAGATGTAAAAAAATCACAAAGAACAACTAATAATTCAGAAATAGAATGATAATCTAATTTTTCATTAATCTCCATTGGCTTTTTTAGTTCAGAATTTATGTGTTGTGTCATTTCATGTGCAACTTTTAGTCTTTCAAGAAAAGGTTCTTTAATTTTTAATTTTTTAGCCCAAGTATGTTCAATTTGATCCATTAGATTATTATCTAATTTTTTAAATAGGTCTAAAAATTTTCCATTATACCTGCATAAAGTTGCAACTTGTGTTGAAATGCGATGTTCTAAGCTATCTCTTTTTACAAATTCTGCTTTTTCTAAATCTATATTATTTAAATACCCGTCAAGATATTTATCTTTTTCTTTCTCAAGTAGCTTAATTTTCTCTAGTGAATGTTTAAGAGATTTATTAAATTCTATTTGCTCTTCTATACTTGGGATTAATTCTAATTTAAATTCTAGAAAATTATTTATCGAAATAAATTTATCCCATGATGCGGTTGTTGATAATAATTTTAGTTGATTTTTTCCAGTTGTATTTAGTTTATAAATTAAATAATCAGAATTAATTATTTTTTTATCAATTCTAAATGCCGAAATAGATCTTGACACATTAATGTAATCGATGTTCTTAACATTTAATTTTGTCGGCCTTAAATTTTGTGTAGAAAAGTTATTAATTAATAGTACTTCATCATCATCTTTTGTGTTTAGCACAAATGATCTTTTTTCTTCTCTATGTTTCCTTCTAATTGTTAGTGGATCAAGCTCATTTTTTGTTTCTTTAGATTTTAAAGTTTTTAAATTAATTTCAGTAAACTCAGAGTTAGCTATTAAATGCCTAACGTTAATAATTGGCCCCACATTTTTAAATACAGATCTATCTTTTTTTATTTCTGTTAAACAAGTTTTTAATGCTTGACCCTCAAATAAGTAAGCTTGATGTCTATATATTGACAAAACATTATTTCGTTCAATAACTTTTTCAACACTAACCTCTAACCCCTCATCGTTAATATTATTTTTCCATACTTTCCAATATTTAGGTTCGTTCTTGTAATTTTCTAGGATCTTAGGTTTAAAAAAATGTATGCTATTTTTATTTTTTTTTGATTTATTAATTAAAATAAAGTGTTGTACAGATTCAGATTTTCGTTTATTTAAATTATTAGGATTCTCAAGAGAAAATACAGATTCTATATAGTTTTCTTTAATAAGAAAATCTTTAAATTTTGCCCCTCTTCTAGAATCTAAAAAGAAATGAGATACTTTTGCAATTAGTATTCCGCCAGAGTTTAATTTATTTAATAAATGAGGGTAATTTTCAAGAGTTATAGCACCATCGTATGTATTGCTTGTAGGAATAATTATACAATCAAATTTATTTTTTGAACCAAAATAAGAGTTTTTTTCATTGTTTTTTAAATTAGATTTTTCTTTACTAGATAACATGGAATTAACAAATCTCTTTTTAAAATGTTCGTTTATTGTATACGAAGAATGTTCATGTCGTCTCTTTTTATCCGTAAATTTTAGAATTTCTTCTCCAAACGTATAAACAGTAGCTTTATGAGTCCTGTCTTTTTTTGATCTAAATATATTTATTTGTATTAATTTCTGAATAGCAGCTAAATATATATTGCTAAATGCATGTACCGAATTAATTTCAATATTCTTTATGTTCTTATTTATAAATTCAAAATTAAAATCGCTACAGTTTGTATCTGCAAATAATATTTTTATACTTTTATTTTTTGGGATATTTGATCCTAATAAAAACTCTAATAAAAATTGAGCATGTAGTTTTTCTACCCAGGAACTTTCACCAGCACTTAATGTGGGGCTATAACTGCTTTTAACGTCAAATGTAATTAATTCACAACACTTTAAATATGCGCTAGGATTTGATCTAATGATGTTAATAGCAACTTTATATATTTCAGTTAAGTTTTTAATTTCCCTCCATCCCGTATCATTCATTGACATTAGATGTTGATAGTATATAAAAATTAAAAATTTATAATCAATAATTTCGTGTTTAGTGCACTTATTTTCAATATGTGGTTTTAGCAGTTTAAATAAATGTAATATTTCTTTTTTAAGTTTTAATTGATTTGGTTTATTAGAAAAGAAACTAAAACTACCACCTTCTGCATATGCTCTTTCGGCTTTTATTTCTTCAACACCACTATAGATGTCATTTAATGCCCCTATGTTTATTAAATCTATAATAAACGGAACCATCAGAGCAGATTCTATACCGCCAAATTCGCCTCTTGAATATCTTTTACAGATGAATGACAAGTCAAGCGCAAAGTCTTTAACTAGTTGAAAATCGTCTGTTTTGTTATTTTTCACGTTCATATATTTAATTTTTTAAAGCAAACCTAATTGTTTGTTACGCAATTAACTTGCGTTATAATTTTTTAAGCATTTCTTATGTATTTCTATAAGTTCTTCTTTCAGTTTTTTAGGTTTTATTACTCTAACAGAATCTCTAAATTTTAAAAGCTCAGAAGTAAATTCAAAATTGAGTTGAACGTCATAATCTACAATGATTTCGTTTTCAGTACTTAATTTTTTCATTTCTTTTTGAGATTCATGAATTGGCTTTGTTTTAATATAATCCCATTGATCAATAGAAAAAGCTAAACGAACGGTTTGAGATTTCTTTGATTCATTTACACTTACACCAACAACATCTTCAAAGTATTCACTAAAATTAATTTTTGTTTTTTTGTATTTTTTATTTGTAGAAATTATATGGCCCTCAATTCTGTCTAGAGCAATATTTGTTATTTTTTTTTCTTCATCGTTCCAGCCAAATAAAAACCATCTATAATTATATTGTTTTAAATAATATGGATGTATAATCCAATTCTTAATTTCTTTTTTAAATGGTTTGTACTTTATTTGTATAACAACTTTATTTAATATTTTTTCAAGTAATTCATTGATATATTTTTCTGATTTAGCAAATGGCGCCTTAGTATATTCTATAATGGGTTTTTTATCTGAGTTTAGTTGGTATTTAGGATCAACTCTACTTATTAAATTTTTAATTGAATCAAACTCAGGTAATCCTTTAAATGGCTCTAATAGTAAAGCAAGTTCTTTAATAGCTTTTACGTCTGTTTCATTCCACGGGATATCACGAATTGAAAAATTAGGATCACTGTATCTAAAAATTTTTTGATTTACTAATTTTCCATCTTTATTTCGTGCCACATCCCAAAAACTTTCTATAGGGGCATTATAACCATTAGCACTCTTCATAAATTTAATATCGTATTCTAAAGTTCTTATTTGAATACCACCATAACCTTCTTCAATTAGAACATCATTTACTTTTTCTAATAAAGTTGTTTTAGTATATTGAATAGATCTGTTCCTTAAACACCCATCCAGTACAAAATGTCTTGTTTTTGCACTTTTATTATTTCCTAAACCATTGTATGCCATATTTAAATATAGTAACAGTTTACGAAAATAGCTTGCGTAAGTTAAATTATATTAATGTTCCTCTCCTTTCTTGTTCTGCTTCGATAGCTTCAAAAAGAGCTTTAAAGTTCCCCTTTCCAAAAGACTGAGCACCTTTTCTTTGAATAATTTCAAAAAATAAGGTTGGCCTGTCCTCTACTGGTTTCGTGAAAATTTGTAGTAAATATCCTTCCTCGTCACGATCAACTAAAATACTTAGATCTCGTAATTTAATTATGTCTTCATCAATTTCCCCAACACGATCAAGTACAGTATCATAATATGTTTTAGGCACATGTAGAAATTCAACTCCTCTAGCTTGCATTTTTCTTACTGTTTCAATAATATTATCTGTTGCAATGGCAATATGTTGACAGCCGGGCCCATTATAAAATTCTAAATATTCTTCTATTTGAGATTTTTTTGCCCCTTCAGCGGGCTCATTAATGGGGAACTTTATTCTACCATTACCATTAGTCATTACTTTACTCATTAAAGCAGTGTATTGAGTAGATATATCTTTATCATCGAAAGTAATTAAATTTGCAAAACCCATTACATCACGATAAAAATCTTCCCATACATTCATTTCATTCCAACCCACATTACCAACCATGTGGTCTATA
>CEUK01038021.1_pt1 | contig 10891 bp, 8 predicted proteins | sample 356451 | NCBI WGS metagenome assembly CEUK01 (sample SAMEA2622843, study PRJEB7988) | marine metagenome | isolation source: saline water (ENVO:00002010), including
GAACTAAATGAATAGAGGAACTATCCATTGTCCCATTATTATGAGAAACAAAACCTACACGTAAGGATTCATTTTGTATTGTTTTCAATCCAATGACTTGCCTATCCAAGGAAGTATCATCGGTAAGATCCGCAGCACTGAATCCTCTCATTCTCACACTGAGGGCTATCGGCATCAGGGGTTCTCTTGCCCCTGCTCTACCTTGCACTAAATTCAGGTCTCTATCTTCAGAAAGTAAAATGTGGTCACCGGGTAATGTAGGGTGGTCAGAGGTACCCAAATCCATCTCAATCATTCCCAAAGTCATTGGAAGACGATTTACACTAATATCGTCAAACATCTGCAAGTGAAAATCTGAACCAGATAAGCCAGATCCTGAAGTCATTCCTCCGCTTATTGCCTCGCCTAATGCTTCAGGAACTGCATTTAATGCTCCTCCAATCCCAATGAAAATATCAACTAAATTCAAAATAGTAGTATCTAATATCCTAGAAAAGAAATCTAAATTGTCTGAATTGTCAAGAGATACATTAGTTCCCTCATCGGTATTTCCAATAGAAAATGAACCATATAGAACCAAAGCAGTAGGAAGTTGTTGCATTTTAGTTCTAATTTGACGTCGATCTTCATCGGCTCCTTCTCTTAGGAACCATGAACCGTAGTCAATCTCATCTACTGATTGAACAGATCTAATCAATACCAAAGATTGCGGAGCATCCGCTGGATTTACAGGCAAGGAAGGATCGTTATCGTTCTGAGTCGTGTCTTTAGTGAAATTTTTCAAAGCGATAATTAAGCCCAATCTGCTTGGGATTTGACCCGGGAGTTCAGGTGCTTTGTTTGAACCAAGCATTGTGAATATTCGATTGATTTCTAATTGGCTCATACTACCTACTGGCATTCCTCTGAGCCATCCTGAACTTTCTGTCACATTTCCATAAGTATCTCCTAACTGAGTGGGTGCTTTGTTTCGTCGGTCTTCGTGGAAATGAACATGAACATCTGCTCTACGGTCAGAAAAATACTCTATTGAAGTCAAAGAACCCTCTCCTACATCTGCAACAGTAGTTGATAAAACTGAATCAGAACGGATTACTAGATCGACTTCACTTGGAATTCTATCATCCAAACCTCTAGGGTGGGCACTAAATTCAATGTAAGCTAATTCAATCAATGAACGAATCCCATCAATAGGTTCACTAAGATGAATATACCCAAAACCGGCCAAAATTCCACAACCATGTTCCGTAGGAATGTCGCTAGCGTCGTTTAATGGATCGTAGGTAGATGGGCATGCAGTACTACCAAGTGTTTCAAGATGAATTGCATATGGTGACGAAATCGAAACTAATTGGATTCCGGATAGATCTATTCCGGTAAGTGAAACGAGTAAACCGAGTGACAATCCATTGATTCCACTGAGAGCGGTATCAGCGATATCAAACCAAATCCGTTCTAAACCAACTTCCAAAGATGTTGCCTCTGGAGGTATTCTGTGAAATGTATCAATGATCCAAATGTAACTTGGGCCTGTTGAACCAAAAAATAATGATTCAGAAAATGTGAATTGTTTGAAAAGAGAAACTCGTAGTTCTCTCATATTATTCCATACTGCATCACCACTATCCGAAGAAGGAGTTGCAGAGCACCCTCCATCGAACAAATCAACTTGACCATCAAACATCTCCACAGAAAACTCGACTGTAGGTTCTACCCACAAAGTGGTTCCTTCAACTCCAGCTCCATCATTTGGATCAATGGACACTGTTAATCCAACAGAGACATCGTATCCGCAATCTCCGGGATTATTAGGACTATCAGGAATCCCATCACCGTTTGTATCTATCAAAGTTGGAGAATCTCCATCATCCAGAAAGTCATCGATATCTATCTCATGCTCAAACGGTTCGGGGGAAAATAATAGCGATGTTAGAGATGCTGAAAAATCTACAACTTCGAATTTGTCAACAACTGTTCCATCATTCCCTTCATAGTGAGTCCAAATCACATAATCAGTAATATTGATCAATGTGTTAAGGATACTATCTGTTGCTCCAGGGGGGGCGTTATCTGGATCTAAGATGATATCAAAAGGATCTGGATGATCTACCGGCTGAATGTCAATTTGTTTGAAACTGGCATCTGACATGGGATTATCTGCTAACGATAACGCATCGTAGGCCCCTGACGGACGGATTGCTGCATCCACAGATGCCATGGCAGATTCTGCAGATGCTGATTCTCCATCATCTGCCAACAATCCACCCCTTACATCTAATGCGTCATGCAAATCTGTTAGTACACCTAAGTCACGATTTTCGATTTGAATAGCAGCATTAGCAACAGGCACAGGGAGCCAAACGCTCATCAACATCAGGAGGATTAGGAAGACGCTCGTTCTCCCATGGTTTTGTGGTCCCACTGTATCCATTGTCAATCACCTCTACGAACTCACCTTTAGCATATTGCTGTTAATGTTCAAAATAGGCTCATCGTTGAACAAACTCAATCGAGCCACAATGTGGACAAGCCGTTTTTCCGGAATTCACCCCTGAAGGAAGATCTACCTCAAATGATTCATTACATGATGAACAATTCGTTCTGAGAGTAGTAGCCAATTCCTTGGTAGGTTCTACCACTGAAGGAGATGTAGATATATTGGGAATTTCGATTCCCAATGTTGATGGGGGAGATGACGATGTTTTCACTGTATCTTTTTGAATTGATTCTGGTTTATCTTCTGGAATATTCTGCTCAATTTCTTCAGAGAATAAATCATCCAATACCTCACTAGATTCGATTCTAGAAGTTCGTTCAAGTGCTGAAGATGCCATACCAGCGATTGATTCGAAGTCATCAGATCTTCTAGAAGCATACATCTGAGATTGCTCTTCTACGGTAGGAGCAGGGGCTTGTTCAGATTTTTCTGATTCCTGTTGCGCTATAATTTCAGCCACACGAAGAGAGGTAGAACGTCGCCAAATAAATGCAACAATTGCTAGCAGTATTAGCAAAGATATCAAAATAAAAATTGCAATCATCCCAAAAGAAATCGAACTAGATGTATCTTCTACTTGAGGATTCAAAATAGTGACAGTGAATGTTTCAATTGAACTTAAACCAGCCTCATTAGTGACAACACATGTAACAAAACGGCTTCCTCCTGTATCGTAACTTATGCTAATACTTGCACCAACTAAATCAATATCATCATCTGAAATGCCATTTGAATCCGAGTCTATCGAACCATCAATATCCCATTCATATGTCAAATCGGAGGACTCTGCATCATCAGCACTGATGCTGAAACTAATAGATTCTCCCGGATTTCCTACTTGGGTCCCAACTATTGGAGAGGTTATGGGGGCAGTAGTATCCGAAATTTGCACAGTAATATTTGACTCTGAAGTTAATCCAGATAGATCATGAGCACGGAGAGTAATAACATGGTTACCGATATCAGTTGATGAGTCAAAGGAGTATGATAGTGAAGTTCCTGATTGATTCTGAGTTTGAACCATAACTCCATCTACTAGCCATTCTTCTTTAGCAACCTCTCCATTATCTGAAGATTGTCCTGAAATTGTGAATGATTCTCCCACACCTCTTTGAATATCTCCGCTAACAAGGATCTGAGATATCGGAGGGGTACTATCGATTACAACTACATCCACAGATTCAGTATCTGTCCTGCCATCAGTAGAAGTAATAGTTACTTCAACAGTTCTTTGACCTTCAGTTGTCCAGCATAATGAGACTGAGTTTCCAGTTGTTGATATACTACAATCTGCTTCAGGAAAGAACCATGAAAATCCTGCAGGATCTAGCTGACTCCAATCATTCGGAGTTGTTAACGTAGAAAGTGAAATTACCTGACCTACATCAACTTGGAGTAAATCATCAGAAGTTGAAATCTCTGCATCCAAAATTGGTAAAATGGATAAGACAACACCTAATCTTGCAATAGACGAACCAGCACCTCCTCCTGTTGGAGATACAGTATTGTCTAACATAAGATACAAATCTTGATCTGCATGAACTGCAGGTACCAACCAAGAGCGGGATGAGGAGGAAGATATTGCAAGAATATCTGTATCAGAAATTCTGAAATCATTAGAATAATCTTGTAAGTACAAATCTTTCTGCTGATTTGTCATAAAGAAAATATCAGGTGATCCTTCAATCTCAAAGGCCTCAATTAGAATCTGTGTTCCTTCTCTGAAACTAAATGGTCCTGCAATATTTATTCCTTCTCCTGAATCTATTGACCACAACATATCATGAAGAGTCCAAGAACGAATGGATGCTGCTTCTATGGTGATACTACCAGTAGCAGAATACCCCCCATTAGAACCCTGATCGTCATCCTGAGGATGATCTAAATTATCGATTACAAGGTACCAATTAGTTTGTGATTTGTTTATTGGAGCTGTCCAACGCCATTCTGCGGTACCATTCAAAGATTCAAGGGTACCTTTCTCGTCCCATACATTTGATGTCCGATATGATTGATCATTAGAATAAACAGACAAACCCGCTTGAGAAAAAATCAACACGTCGACCTCATTATCTGTTTCAAATTGAATGGAATGAACGTCGCCAGGGATTATACTCCCTAATGCAAATACAGCACATTCCTGATCCAGAAGTGACCATGAAAATGACCCGGGAATACAATCCGTTTCCCTGGATTCGGTAGCATTCACAGTAGGAACTACGAGGCCGAGAATCAGAATGGTGGTTACTACCATTACCCGGCGCATGGATTGAAACCAACCTCTTACAACTTGAATTAATCCACTAAAAGCATCATAATTTCAATACCTATACTATTGAAATCCATTCTTCAGAACCTTTTCTGTCAAGACGAATTAAGCCATCTAAATCTATTGATATCCTATCTCCGTCCTCCAAGATATGAGATTTATTAAACACTGAACGTGCCTCTTTTTCTAAATGAGATAAATCTTGAAACCTAGAAGAGAAATGAGTTAATCCGAGAAAATTAACATCCATGTGAGATGCGATTTTTGCAGCATCTCTGGCTGTACTGTGTCCATATGAAGCTGCCTTATCTTCCAGAGAATCATCAAAAGTTGACTCATGCACTAGCACATCTATTGATGATTTCATTTCAATAAAGGATGGTACATCAGAGGAAGTATCTCCAGAAATTAATAATGATCGTGACGGCCTTCTTGGGCCCCTATATTTTGCAGAGTCTGAGATATCTGAAGCAATCTCACGAATGGATTTCTCATCATGGCCATCATCAATTGCTGCTGAACGATCAAACTTACCAGGAAGATTAGGGGTTGAAAAAAGATAAGCAATCGAAGGGATATCTAGGTGATTTGTAACATAAGCATGAACAGTCATTTGATCTTCGTGGGAGATGGAAATTCCCTCAACACCAATTTGATCTACAGGATAAAGGATCCATTCAACATCAAACTGAAATGCTCCATTTTTACCACCATGCTTTTTCCACCAATCGAATTGAATTGCTAAATCGCCTGAATAAATTCCTGAATCCTTATCAGGTATCTCTCCAGGTCTATCCTTTACCCAATTTAAAGCTGCATTAGACGTGGGACCATGGATTTGAAGTTTTGATTTCCGTCCATCTTTATCCATTGAATGTAACATGGGTAAAACACCCCAACAATGATCGAGATGTGCGTGTGTAAGGTATACTGCACGTAATTTTGAGATTTTTGTTCGCTCATTTGATCCTATAGAGCGCAGCCATCTATCGTGTGCTGCAATTCGTTGTTGCATTCCTTCTCCACAATCAATGAGAAATGAGCCTGTAGGACAATTTAGGAATGAACCTGATACGCTCCTATCTTTAGTTGGCTTAGCAGATGAAGTACCAAGCACATGAAGAGTAATCATATCTTACACCTTGAATGCATATTCATGAAACCTCCCGACTACCTAGATTTAGGGATAGGAGTTTGAGGGAACCAACGTAAAACTACTACATCTCCAATAGAACGAACCCAACGCCAAGGTATTGCAATATGTATGCTATCTTCAACAATTTGAGGGGGAGGACTCGTCACAAAAAGATGAGTAATTGATGTTGATTCTACATCCACAATTGCATCATGCACCATTCCCAAAACTCGACCATCTGGTAATATGACCGGGCGTGAACGAAGTTCATCAGAACGCATGTCAGTCATGATGCATCAGCACACATGGTGGGCATTGAACCTTGTCCGAAAAATCGAAGAAAAAAATCACTTACCACGATTTTTGTTTGCAGCGAGGCTAGGACGTAACTTTTCTGCACCCTTGCCCTTATTGTATAATCCTCGACCCCGCTTTCCAGCACTTGTCTTTCCTCGATGAGCACGTCCACGATTGCTAGAATTAGTCATCGGATTCAGATGCTTATCGGCCTTAATGACAGGATGAGCAGGATCGACGCAAATTACTTCAAAGAATTTGTTTTTCCCATCTTCTCCAACCCAGTACGAATTCAAGACTTCAAGATTAGGATAACGACGAGATACTCTTTCTTCTGCTATTCTCTGAGTGGACTTGGCCATAGTGATTTTCTTGATACCTGCCTTCGAGGGTTTTCTCTTCATGTGGATCTTACCCTTTCGTAAACCACCTCGACGAACTCGAGTTCGAATCATAACAACCCCTTGCTTAGCCTTGTATCCCATTCTTCGAGCAGCATCAATACGAGTCGGCTTCGCAATTCGCTGGAAAACTGGCTCGCGTCTCCATTTAGCTTGTCTATCTCTGCGATGGTGAATAGACATCGAGGCCTTAGGACGCTTCCATGCCTCACGGACATGATGATATGCGGACTTACCCATACGAACCCCTCTAAGCATCTCGGCGAGATACCCCCCATATAAGACCGTTCGGATTCACTGAAGAATATTCAAACATGAATTCTATGAATTATATGGGGTCATTTTCCAAGTATTGTATGTCGGGTGGTACGTGCGAACAGAAGCAGTGCGTAGTTTGTCTAATTCCATTCCATACTTTGGGTGCTTTCGCTAATCAACAAATTTGTCAAACTTGTAGAGCAGTGTTCCAAATAAATATGGAACCACCCCTAAAAAAATCCCTTGAATTGTTAAGAACAATTACTGTTGAGGGTAATGGATTTGTTGAGATTGATGGGAATGAATTTATTGTTGAAGGAACTTCGGGACTAAGTTACCGATTTGGATATCAAAATCCCTACAAAATGGGGGTTGAATGTTATAGATCTAAGGACGCTGCCTTGAACCCAGACAACGAATTATGTTTGCATCCATGCATAGATTTAGATGATGAAATAATGGAAATTCCAATTGGAGATTTAGTGTTTACATACGCTATGACATTATCAAATGATATGGATTGTGCAGGAGAGATTGAAACTCTAGAAGATTGTATTTCTTTTAGAGATTCGATTTCTTTTTCTCCAACTCAAAAAGAATGGAATGAAGCCGTAGATAAGAGAAGAAATGATGCCGCACAACAAAGATTTGGAGGTCCCTTTTTAGTCAATGAAGAAGACGATGTGTGGTTCCATGAAGATTTTGATTTTCCAGAAGATTTTAACGTAATTGATGAAGAAGTACTCGGGGCAAATGATGATTCAATAGTTGCTGGACTATCAGAGAGATCTCAGGAAAGAATTGATAGATTCATGCTAGATTTAGAAAGAAATTAATCGTCGATATATGCATCCTTAGCGGCATCAACATCAGCTTTTCTAATCTCAGACAATTGTCGCAATGCTTCCATAGCAACCTGTGGATCCTTGGAAGATTGAGCGATCTCCGTTAGAGTCGCAATGATCGATTCAGAGCTTTTGGATGCAGCATCTATACGATTTTTCTCTCTGCCCGCTTCCATTTCCATTCGTTCTCTCTTTCTAGCTTGAACATGATCGAACATTTCCATTGCACTCTTCTGTTTCCTTTCTTCAGTCTGAAGTTCATTTTCTCGAAGAATACGTTGTCTTTCGGCTTCTCTTTCTGCAAGACTTACTTGATGATCTGCTTCTGCCATTTCTTGATCTCTGCGAAGTTCCTCTCTTTCAGAATACAATCTAGCTGTCTGGTTCCAACGCTCTAAGTCTAAATCGCCAGCAGCGCGTAATGCAGCAAGATCTACTTCGGATTTTGCTCTTTCTTCGGCTGCTAGCGAAGACATTCGAGATCTTGCTTCTAATTCTGCTGCACGTAGATTAGCGGCTAGAATTTTCTCCATCTCCATGATTTGTTGTTCTTCCATTATTGCATTTCTATCAGCCATTGCTGAAAGATCTCCTCTCATCTTCAATACCTTCTCCGCTTCAGTAGTATTCCAATTAACAAATGAGGTTTGGAGTTGTATGCCAAGTGATTCAAATGTTGAACGCATTCCAGTACGAACCTCCATCATCAAATCAGATGTTGCATCGACATTGCGCAACTGATCTTCAGTAATTTGATGAATCACTGGCTTCAATCGAGCATTCACTTCTGACTCAAGAATTTCTACCAATGATGCGGCTGTGATCTCCATATTCCCCTTTGCTGGAAGTTGAAGTAATCTTGAGGCAGACTCCCTAGATATACTAACTCTCATTACCATAAAACCTGAAGCAGATCGCCCGTCAGAAGTCATTCCTTCTATGCGCAAGATCAATTCATGTGGACCTAAGAAAACGAAAAGAAATGTTCGCTTTGGATTTCCGCGACCAAACATCTTCGATAGAAGACCTGCCTCTGGGTTTACTTCCATGTGTTTCTGTGTAGCAATTCCTGAAATTCTTCCATCCTCAACAACCACACATGCTTCATTGGGCTTTAGTGTAACTTCGGCACCCTTTGGAACATCTCGATCATGAACATATTTTGCAATCACAGCAGGGTTATTTCTCCATTTGTAGCTCTTATCACTCATCCTTTCACCTCTTTACCAATCCATCGATGTACATATTTCTTTCAAGAAAATGATTTCTTGCTCTAGCAATTTTATCATGGACCATACTCATAGAAATTTCTCCTTCTATCTCAACTTCTCCTGGAGATAAAATTGCATTAATTAATCGAGTGCAATCTACCATCATATTGAGTGTTTTAAGATCATGTTCTACAATTTTCTTCTGACCTTTTCGACTAAGTTTTCCAGCCCCATCATGTATCGATGTAGGAGAACCAGTTACAGCCATTTGAGCATCATCAGAAACCCCTTGTAAAGTAACTAAAACCTCTTCACACTCATTTCGTAACTTACGATCTCCTTCTTGATGAGCACGAGATTGAATTCTTTCTAGATGGCCTCGCATCATATCAGTTCTTCTTCTAATCTCACCTCGAACTGCTTGATCAGATTTCAAAAATTTGCCCTTTTCATACCCATCGTATGCAGTGGCTAGTGCTCGAACACCATTAATGAGAACCGGTAGCGCGAGAGTAGACGGCTCCATGAACTAACTACCGCCATGGAAGGGTATGAAACCTTTGATGGGGAGCCCAATTAATTTCAACCATACATTAGACTAATTATGTGAAGGCCTTACGACAATACATGCCATTCTGCAGACAGTGTGGAAAGGAAGTTGAGAGTGATTGGAAATTATGTCCATTTTGTGGAGAATCACAGGATATTGGAAATGAACAATCTCAATCACCTAATCCTCTTCAATTTCAAGATTCTGCAATGTCAGGTGATATTCATCATACTGTAATCAATAACGATGTTGAGGCTGTGACCAATGCAGTAATTATGGCATTGGACAAACTTGGGGTTGTTTCGAATGAATCAACAAAGGAAGTCCCAGTAGAACTTGTTGCTCCAGAAATTCAACGTCTTAGCGTGGGGGACGCTGTTGATTATTTCAGCCCAACAAACGAACGTTGGTTGGATAATTGTACAGTTACAGAGGTTAATCCCGATGGAACATACGTCGTTTCAGTCCCGAAGAGTAGTATTACGGAAATAAAATATGCGAGGTCAATTGGAGATTCTCCCGGAAGCATTCGACCTTCTCAGCCTCTTTTCACAATAGGAAATAGGATTCTAGCCAATTGGAAAGGTGCTGGACCTCTATACTTTGGAATTATTGCTGATGTAAATCCAGATGGGACATATGACATCCAATATGATGATGGTGATGCAGAACTAAGGGTTGAACAGTCACGAATTCATCTCGCACCAAATTTGAACGTGGGAGATCGTGTTTTCGTCAATTGGAAAGCACATGGATACTATTTTCCTGCATATGTTGCAGCAATTCATCCAGATCATACGATAAGAGTGGATTACGATGATGGAGACAAAGAGGATAATGTGCCACTATCTAGAGTGAGGGTAATTACTGAAGAAAACACAGAAGTAATGGAATATGCAGATGCAATTTCAGAATCTGAAGAAGAATTACTTCAAGCATTCCGAGTATTCGATACTCAAGAAACTGGAACTATTTCAGCAAGTGAACTATTTCGAATACTTACTGAAATGGGAGATCAACCTATTGACCAATCAGAAGTGTTTGAATTATTCAATGACCTAGGAATTGAAATGGATGCTGAATTAGACTATAGACAATTAGCTAAATGGCTAGTAAGTCCTTGATTAATCATCAAGAGGACGCCCCCCAACTACGAACCCTCGGTATCGGTGCATATATTCAACAAAAATAGGACTTAACGAGACAGACTCAAGATGTTGAGTTGTGAAAGGAGGAGGAATGGGAGAATAATCTGATTCTTCGAGACCCAACGGCCAATCAGGATGTGCTATACCGACGCGTCCTACCCCAACTAAATCTGCTCCTTCATGCATCACAAATCGTACATCATTGGGAGTCCAAATACTTCCAGTAGATATTAATGGAAAATCATTTGGCAATACTTCTCGGAATCTACGAGTGAGTGTC
>CEUK01046559.1_pt1 | contig 10860 bp, 11 predicted proteins | sample 356451 | NCBI WGS metagenome assembly CEUK01 (sample SAMEA2622843, study PRJEB7988) | marine metagenome | isolation source: saline water (ENVO:00002010), including
ACTTCATGACCCTCTTCTTTTAATATTGCGGCGACAACTGAAGAGTCTACTCCTCCACTCATTGCAACTAAAATTCTCATATCATTTCCTCTGCCGCTTTAATTACTATATCTGCCGCTTTACTTCCATCACCAATTTGAGTAGTCCAGCCAAAACTAAACCTTAAGTGATTATTTATAAATTTTGGATTTATATTCATTGCTTCCAGTACATGAGACGGTTTTTGGGCACCACTAGCGCAGGCAGAGCCTCTTGAAACACCCAGTCCATTCAGGTCTAATTGAATTAAAAGTACCTCAGAATTTATATCTTTAAATTGTATATTGCTTATATGTGGAAGCCTATTCATTGACTCGCCGACAATTTTTATATCTAATGTATTTTTAATCTTCTCTTCAAAAATTGATCTTTCATCCTTCATTAATCCAACTTCTTCATCAAATTTGCTTTGTTGTTCTTCTAACGCAGCTGCAAATGCTGCTATACCAGGAACATCTACAGTACCTGCCCTTCTCTCAAGTTCTTGTTTACCTCCATGTAGAAAGCTCGGTAATTTGTATTTACTATTAATAAACATTGCTCCCACACCTTTTGGACCCCCAATTTTGTGAGCAGATAATGCACCACTTTCAATACCACTGCTATGAAAATCTATATTGTCTGAAATAATACCTTGAACAACATCTGAATGAAAAAGAGTTGATGAATTGATAGATTTTATTTCTTTTGATACTTCTTTAACAGGTTGGACTACTCCTGTTTCATTATTTCCCCACATTAACGATGCAACTTTAGTATTTTCATCAATTTGTTTTAAAAATTCATTTTTATTGACAAGTCCATTTTTATCGGATTTAGCAAATTTAGTTTGATGACCATTAGATGAGACCCAATCTGCTGATGCAAGTACAGCCTCATGCTCTATATTTGAAGTTACAAGATTTTCATTCGGTCTTTTTGAATCAAATAGTGATTTAATAGTCCAGTTGTCTGCTTCAGTACCACCACTAGTAAATACAATTTCACCTGGTGCCGCATTAAACAATTCGCTTATTTTTTCACGGGAATCCTCTAATAAATTTTTTGAATCTCGTGAAAGCTTATGTCCTCCAGAAGAATTAGCAAAACCGTAACTTTCCGCTTCTATATATTTATCCAAAGCAGATTTTCGCATCGGTGTTGATGCTGCATGATCTAAATATAAATAGTCTTGATTTTTCATACTCAATTATTTTAGTGAGGAACTATTATTGTAAAACACACAATGAGTAAAACAATATCTGTAGAAACCCTAATCAACGCATCTTTACAAGAAGTATGGAATGAAGTCTCTAAAATAGAAAATCACACTAATTGGATGAAAGATGCTGAAAAAATTGACTTTCAGACAGATTTAAGGTCTGGTATCGGCACAAAAATTAAAGTTTTAACAAAAATTGGACCTATAAAGCTCTATGATTACATGACATTCACTAAGTGGGAGGAAAAGAAAGTAATTGGTGTTGACCATGTTGGGATTGTTAGTGGCAAAGGAGAAATGGTGTTTGAAGCAGTTAGCGATAATGTCACTAGTTTCAGTTGGCGGGAGACATTAAAATTTCCAATTTATTTTGGAGGACCAATTGGAGAAATTTTTGGAAAACCAATTTTAAAATTAATATGGAAAGCGAATCTAGAAAATTTAAAGAAAGAAATTGAGGAATGAAAAAAACGAAAACTTTAACATTGTTATTTTTATTAACCATAGCATGCTCAACTCAAGAATCTACGCAAGAGGAACAAGAAATTGAACAAATTGAAAATAATGAACAAATTGAAATAGATACTTCAATTTCTTGGACAAAAGGTATAGGTAAATCTCCAGAAGAGTTCATATCAAATTGGAATAAACTTATAAATTCTATTTCAAACGATGATGAAACAATATTGTTTTTTTCTATCAATCCTGAAAGTGTCAATTGGGTAAGTGATGCGAGACAAACCCTTGTCTATCAATTTGGAAAATCAACATCAAAAGAAAATATATTTGTTTTAAACCTTAATGTTGATAATAACTCAGTAAGATCCTTGGAATTTTTTGCACCAACATCAAACGATGAAATAACATCTCAACAAACAAAATTATTTTTCTTAATGATAATAAGTATCTCTGATGACGAATTAAATAAAGATGAAAGAGAATCAATACTTGTTGAGCTAGGACTCTATGAAGATGTTGTAGAGCCAGATGAATATGGTGGGACTACACTAAAAAATCAAATTGAATATGAAATTGAACCGATAATTGTAAATAATCTTTTAGTAGGAATTAATTTTTATAGCAGAATTCCTTTTGGTTAATGTAAAGATTTAAGTCGCTATAACTTGTTCAACTCCAGGAACTTTATCGATCAAGATTCTTTCGATACCACTTTTTAATGTTGCTATTGATAATGGGCAACCTTGACAGGCCCCTAGCATTTCTATATTCACTACTCCATCGTCAACTGAAGATAGTTTTATATCACCACCATCAGCTTGAACTGCTGGACGAATGTATTCAATAGTGTCATTTAATATATCCATATCAATATCAACCTTTTCAGGCCTCTCTTTAAAAGTTGGAAAATTTATATTTTTATCGTCCATTGATTTCATTATATTCGATTATTGAACCTAATGAACTTAAAGACCCTACGATATCTTCATACCCTCTATTAATATGATCAGTTCCGGTTATTGTAGAAACTCCATCGGCTTGCAATGCTGCAATGATTAAGCTTGCGCCGGTCCTAATATCTGTTGCATGTACAGGTGCCCCTGATAAATTATCAACACCTTTAATCATTGCATGTTGCCAACCAGTTTGTATATTTGCTCCCATCCTTTGAACCTCAGGTATCCACTGGAAACGTTGATCATAAACATTTTCAGTCAAAATTGAGGTACCTTGAGCAAGCAATAATGCAGAACCAAAAATTGGTTGAAGATCAGTGGCAACTCCAGGAAATGGTAATGTTGATAATTCAATGGATTGAATATTATCTTGGTATTCGATAGATACAGATGATTCATTAATTTCAATTCCTGCACCCATTTCTTTAAGTTTTTTAATCTCCATTGGTAAATGATCAGGATTTATTCCATTTATTTTTCCAGATCCTTTTGTCGACAATATTGCTGCTAAAAAAGTACCTGCGGCAATTCTATCTCCTATTACTTCATGATCTGTGGGGCTTAATTTATCAACACCTTCAATAACTAACTCACTTGTTCCAGCACCCTTTATATTGGCACCCATTTTGATAAGCATGTCAGCTATATCTACGATTTCAGGTTCCCTTGCTGCATTTTCAATAATCGTTTTACCTTTAGCTAACACAGCTGCCAATAAAGTATTTTCTGTTGCACCAACTGATGCATAAGGAAGATTTATTTCTACACCCTTCAAGCCATCAGTTTTACCAATTAATACACCGTGATCTAATTCGAAATTTGCTCCCATTTTTTCAAGAGCATCTAAATGCATCTGAACCGGTCTTGGTCCAAGTTGATCTCCTCCTGGAAATGCAATCCTTGCTTCTCCACAACGTGCTAAAAGCGGTCCCAAAATTATTATCGATGCTCTCATTTTTTGAACAATTTCATATGGTGCCTCTATCCCGATTTCAGACGGTGAGACAATTTCTAGTATGCCGTTTGAAAAGGTACTCTTGATTCCGAGAACTTTTAAAACATCTTGCATATATTCAACATCAGCAATCATTGCCACATTTTTAATCTGATATTTTCCTTCTGATAAGATTGGTAGGATCATTTCTTTTAAAACAGCATTTTTAGCACCTTTAATGCTGATTTCACCACTTAATTTATGGTTACCTTCAATTGAAATATGTTTTTCCACTATCATTGATAATACTTTAAGTTACAAGTGTAACAATTTATTTATGACACACGATATTAATATTCATATAGAGACAGATCATGAAAGTGCCTCAACTTATCTAGTAAGCGAAATAAAGCATCTAAGAAATAAAGTAAATTCAAAATTTTCAATCGGTTTATCAGGTGGCAATACACCAAAACTCGCATATTCCAAAATGTTAGAATCTTTTGTGGATTTTGCAGATATTAATTTTTGGACTGTGGACGAAAGATGGGTGGATGACAAAAATGAATTTTCAAATCAAAAATTAATAGACTCATACTTTGATAAAACTGATGCAAATATTTTAAAATTCGAATTTTCAAATAAGTCTCCATACGATGATGCAATGAAATATGAAGATAAATTAAAAGATAACATAGATATATATGATGTTGTAATTCTTGGATTAGGAGAAGATGGACATATAGCCTCATTATTTCCTGGCACAGAGGCATTAGAAAATAATGATTTTCTATATACGGCTAATGAAGTAAACATAAAAACTAAATGGAGAGTAACTTCAACATATAAATTACTTGGAAGTGTTAGGAAAATTTTTGTTTTAGCAACTGGGACAAATAAAAAGAACATCTTGAGTCTCGTAAATAAAAACGAAACTCTTCCAATAAACATACTTAAAAATTATTCAAATAATATTGAAATTATCACCGATCAAATAATCTAAAAATTGTATCAATTAAACTTAAATTAGAGCCGCCTTTTGTGTCAGTTTGAACCACTAACACTATTCAACTACCCTGTTGGGGTGGCTCTATAAATAATTATCAAAACATGTTAGGCTCCTAGTCTCGTGCAAATTAAAAATTTATTTCTAGTTTTAACAACAGCTTCAATATGGGGTGCATCTTTTTTAATGATTAAATACTCATTAGATGAGCTAAATCCATCAGATATCGCAATATATAGAATTGTAATTGGGGCTATTTTTGTAAATATTTTCGTAAGAAGTAAAAAAAATATCGAAAAAGAAGATCACTTAAAAGTTTTTATACTGTCATTTTTTTGGATGGCTTTACCTTTCTATATGTTTGGTCTAGCTGAAAAAACAATTACCTCTTCATTGGCAGGACTGATTAACGGGTCCACTCCAATCTTTGTAGCATTTATCGCGGTTATATTTTATAAATTAAAAGTTACAAATATTCAGTTAATTTATATATTTACTGGATTTATTGGTGTTGGTCTTATAAATCTAAGTGGTGGAATGAATGATATTACTTTTAATATCGGATCTTTATACGCCCTAATTGCATCTATATCATACGGAGTTGCAATAAATATTGTTGAACCATTAATCAAAAAATATGATTCTCTTATAGTTTTAAAAATCGTCATGCGATATGCAGCATTACTTTCATTGTTAATGTTTGGATTTACTGCTTCATTTAAGCTGCCGACATTAGAGATTTCTTTAATTCCAATTTTAATACTAGGAGTTGGCGGAACTGGAATTGCTTTTCTTAGTTACTACAAATTAATCAGTAATGTTGGAAGAATTACTGGATCATTTACGGTTTATATGATCCCCATTTTTTCAATTTTTTTTGGTTATCAATTTTTGAATGAAATTACAAATACCATTCAATTTGTTGGCATAGGTGTAATTTTAACTTCTGCTTTTTTATATTCTAAGACTTAGGTAAACGGTTCTTTATTTTTTGGCTGAACAAAAATACCTTCACTAATTGCTGCTAAATTTCCGTTTTCTAGATAAAGCTCTGCTTTGTATACACTTTCATTTTCAGAGACACTATCACGCCAAGCAACTGCAGTAACAAATTTTGAAGAGGAATTTACAGGTTTGATAAATTTTGCTTTAAATGTTTTTGTTACGACCAATTCACCAAGAAGAAAGCTCAATGGCCCCATGGTTACGTCCATCCATGAATCTATAATTCCACCTAATGTTGTATTCATTGGATTAAAGTATTTTTCTTGAACAGGAAACTTGCATGTTAGTTTTTCATTATCTTCATCAAATTCTATAAACTCACCCTTTAGTTCTTTATAGATGTTGGGAATGGGAAGATTGCCCCAAGTTTTATCGCTCATCAGAACAGTTTAACAATTTAAATGAATAAGCTGCCTTGAATCACAAGACAGCTTAAACAGGGTTATGAGTATTAATAAATACTAGGTAACGAGTGTGACAGATTATTTCCCTTTTGGGTGCCAAACTGTTTTTGTTTCTATAAATGGAAGAATTGATGCTAATCCATCAACTGCTGGTTTATTAAATATTCTTTTGACTGAATCCGCTCCTCTTTCACTTAAAGTTTTAATGAATTCATTTGTTATATCTGAATAGATTGCAACAAGTTTCACTTCAACATGTCCTCCAACGTCTTCAACAATATTGCCGAAATTACCAGTAATAAAATTAATTGATCCTGAGGGGAAATCTGAATTATTTATGTCTTCTGAAAGTTTAAGTGCAAGGACAGCATTCTCATCAGTAAATGAAATTACTGAACATCCTACTGACATTGCCGGTAGAAATGACTTAACTAAATGATTAAGTGAAACTTCATTTGAGCTTAAAGAAAAAGTTACTCCAATTGGTTCTTGGTGAGAAATATTGAAATACTCTCCTGCTACAGGATTTAAATTACCAGTTAGTTGCTCCCACTTATCGACGATACCTGAATACCAAACAATCGTATTGATAGCATTTTCAACATCTTTTTTGGATTCATTTTTAGAGAGTCCATGTTGCTGCAATAAAGAAATATAAGAGTCTTTGTTACCCTCAATCATTTCAGAAAGTCTATAAAGTATTTGGGATCTGTTGTACATTGTTAATTTATTCCAGTGTTTGAAACCTTCTTTTGAATGTGTGACAGCGTCTCTAAGATCTTTTTTAGAAGTTAATGGGATTTCAAATTTTTCATTTTTTAAATTAACAGAGTAAACTTTCCCAGATTCCGATCTAACGAACTTTCCGTTTACATAATTTTTGTAAGTTTTCTTTACTTCAGTCATGATGAATCCTTTAAGTAAGATAGGAGTCCGTGTCTTCCACCCTCTCTTCCAAATCCAGATTCTTTATATCCACCAAAGGGTGAAGCTGGATCAAATTTATTGAATGTATTAGCCCAAATGACTCCAGCTTCTAATCTGTCTGCTGTCCACAGAATTTTTGAACCTTTTTCAGTCCAAATACCAGCAGACAAGCCATATTCAGTGTTATTTGCAATTTCAACTGCTTCTTCAGGTGTTCTAAATGTCAAAGTAGTCAAAACAGGACCAAATATTTCTTCTGTTGCAATTTTGTAATTAGCTTGAACACTTGTAAATAAACTTGGCTTAAACCAATATCCATTTTTAGGTAATTCGCACTCAATTTGAAATAATTCTCCACCATCTTTTACTCCCTCATTTACTAGTTGAGTAATTTTATCTAATTGATCTTTTGAATTTATTGCTCCTATATCAGTATTTTTATCAAGAGGATCCCCAACTCTTAACATTTGCATTCTCTTTTCAAGCTTTTTAATAAATTCGTCATGAATATCTTCCTGAACCAGCAGTCTGCTTCCAGCGCAACAAACATGTCCTTGATTAAAGAATATTCCATTCACAACACCCTCAACAGCCTCATCAAGAGAAGCGTCATTGTAAACTATATTTGCTGCTTTACCCCCAAGCTCTAGAGTCAAACCAACATCTCTACCGGCCAATGATTTTTGTATATATTTTCCAACACTAGTTGATCCAGTGAAAGCAATTTTTCTTATATCCTTATGATTGACTAAGTGAGAACCAGTAGTTCCATCTCCAGTAATCAAATTAAAGACTCCCTTAGGAAGACCAACTTCGTCACAAAGTTCAGCAAATAATAAAGCTGTTAACGGAGTCGTTTCAGCTGGTTTTAAAACAACAGTATTTCCACTAGCTAAAGCTGGTGCAACTTTCCATGAAAGCATTAAAAGTGGAAAATTCCAAGGAATAATTTGTCCAACAACGCCATAAGGTTGAGTTCTTTGATCACCCCAAGCAAGATTTATTTTGTCAGCCCAACCGGCATAGTAGAAAAAATTTTGTGCAACTTGTGGAAGGTCAAAATCTCTTGATTCCTTAATAGGTTTACCACCATCTAAACTTTCTAAAACTGCAAATTCTCTTGATCTTTCTTGTATCAATCTTGCTAATTTAAAAAGATATTTAGATCTTTCTGAAGGTGATGTTTTTTCCCATTGTTTTAATCCTTCCTTTGCAGACTGAACGGCAAAATCTACATCTTTTTCATTGCCAATTGATATTGAGGCCAATACTTCCTCAGTTGACGGAGATATTGTATCAAGATATTTTTTAGAATTTGGAGAAATAAAGTCTCCTCCTATAAAATGTCCATACTTTTTTTCGATACTAACAATTTTTTCTGATTCTTTTGATTCAGCGTAATTCCAATTATTCATATATTATCCTCTTGGAAAATAGTAACTTGATTGATAAGCATTAGTTTTAAGTTTTTTAATTTGTTTAAGTACATCATCTAACAAACTTGAAGCACCAAATCTAAAGTATTTTGAGGATAACCACTCGTCACCTAATTCTTCATTTACTATAACCAAATACCTGATCGCGTCCTTGGCATCACGAATTCCCCCTGCAACTTTAATTCCTTTTTTACCAAAACCAAAACTTTCAAACTCTCTAACAGTTCTGCACATAACTAGACAAGCTTCCCTTGATGATCCATTTGATATCTTACCTGTGGAAGTTTTTATAAAATCTGAACCAGCACACAATGCCAATACACTAGCTTTTTTTATATTTTCAAATGTTTTAAGTTCACCTATTTCTAATATTGTTTTTAGATGTGTATTGCCACAAACTTCTTTTAATGAATAGATTTCATCATAAACTTTTCTATAATCTCCTTCAAAGAAAGCCTTGCGATTGATAACAATATCAATTTCATCAGCACCTTCAGAAATTGCAAACTTGGTGTCCGAAATTTTTGATTCGAGTGGTGCTTGGCCGCTTGGAAAATATGATGAAACTGACGCAACATTGACATTTGAGTTTTTTACAACTTTCTTTGCTGTTGATACAAGGGCTGGATAAACACAAACTGCAGCTGCGCTTGGAACATCTGAATCACCTGGGTCTGGACTCATAGCTTTAGATGACATCTGAACGATTTTACCTTCAGTGTCCTCTCCTTCCAAAGTTGTTAGATCGCACATTGTAACTATTCTTTTAAGAGCATCTAATTTTGCTTCTCTTTTTATACTTCTTGTAGCTAAAGAAGAGGTTCTCTCAATTACGCCTAATTCGTCAACTCTCACGTTATTAACAATATCCATAACACTTGACCATTCAAGTGGCTTATCTTTTATTGCATTATTAAGGCTCATAATCTTATGGTATAACTTTATTTGCTATAAAGAAATACTAATTTAGTCCAATGATTCTATTTTCTCTTTTGCTCTTGAAATCTCTTGATCTGTGACTGTATCTAAACCTCCAAAAACGGCAAACATCTTTGACCAATTCTCTTCTTTTGAAAGTATGTCCTGAGCTAATTCTGATCCAGTTTGTTCAATATGTTTATTTAAGAATGCTCTCAATTCAAGAATATCAATATCATTAATTTCTCTTAACTCTGGAGCTGACTTCGAAATATATTGTGAAAAGTTTTTTTGTGTTTTAAGTAAAATAACTTTTCCACCTGTCATACCTGCGCCAAAATTAAAACCTATGCTTCCCAAAATAATTAAGGTACCGCCTGTCATATATTCTGCAGCGTGGGCACTGCATCCTTCTACTACTGCTATTCCCCCACTATTTCTTACTCCGAACCTTTGACCAACTCTTCCAGAAATATAAAGCTGACCTCCTGTTGCCCCATATAACAAAGCATTTCCAGCAGCATGGTATGCACCTTTGTTTTTTCTACCTTGTGGAATGATTGTTATACTTCCACCTCCCATGCCTTTACCAACATAATCATTAGCGCTACCAATTAATTTAAGATTTATACCATCCCTTATAAAAGCTCCAAAGCTTTGGCCTGCAGCACCAGATAAACTTATAAATGTTGGATTTGCCTTAAGGACATCACCAAGTTTATTTAATGTTACCTCTCCAGAAATTCTCGCTCCAATACTTCTATCTTCATTTGAAATAGGATATTGAATAATTGTAGATTTTTTGTTTCGTAATCCATCCATAATTTCCGATGTTAATCGTCTTGAGAGACGTCCTTCATCATGCCTTATAAATCCAGGATGTTTTTTATCAGATACTGCATTCACTAAAAGTTTGTGGAGACTTTTTGGAAGATTGTTATCCATTACTTTCAAGCCAAGTAGGTCCGCGTGACCAATTAAATCATCTAAAGATTCAACATTAAAAATTTTAAGATAAGAGACCACATCCTCTGCAATAAATCTGAACAATTGCATGACCTGTTCTGGTGCACCAGTAAATTTTGCACGTAAATTTTCGTCTTGTGTAGCAATTCCTACAGGACATGTATTTTCATGACATTGACGTACCATTTTACAACCAAGAGCAAGAAGTGGAAGGGTCCCAAATCCGTATCTATCTGCACCTAAGAGAGTGGCAATAATAATATCTTTTGGTGATCTCAATCCACCATCAACCTCTAATAAGACTTTTTCTCTCATATTGTTAGCAACTAAAGCTTGATGCGTTTCACTTAATCCAAGTTCCCATGGAGAACCAGCGTGTTTAATACTCGTCCATGGACTTGCACCAGTTCCACCATCACTACCAGCTATCGTAATTATATCTGCACCCGCTTTTGCAACACCAACAGCTATAACACCAACCCCTGGCTCCGATACAAGTTTTACATTTACAGGATTATCTGGATTGAATGTTTTTAAATCATAAATTAATTGTGCAAGGTCTTCTATGGAATAAATATCGTGGTGTGGTGGTGGGGAAATTAATGTAAC
>CEUK01031655.1_pt1 | contig 10851 bp, 21 predicted proteins | sample 356451 | NCBI WGS metagenome assembly CEUK01 (sample SAMEA2622843, study PRJEB7988) | marine metagenome | isolation source: saline water (ENVO:00002010), including
GTCATGGCGAGAGGTTTCAGGGTTTGCAGTGATTGGCCCATCAGGCCACACGGGAAGCGCGGACACAAGGGGCCATGCTGTAGCGGCCCAGGGGGTAGGCCAGCTCAGAGCCCTGATCGTCGGTCTTGATGGCAACGCGAGCCACGGGGCCGAACCCGTCGACCTCGAAGGTGACGAACTTGGCGGTGCGCTTGATCACCTTGCAAGCGGTGAGGGCGTCAGCGTCGCCAACCCAGCGCATCGCGTAGGTGGTGCCGGTTTGAAAGGTTGCGGTGGTCATGTGTCCCTTGCGGTTGATGCCATAAGTATGACACCACCCCGCCACACTCTGCCGCGACTATGTCACACTCTGCCAGGTGTCACACAGTCGGCTCATTCTTCCCGGGGCGCTCATATCCCCAGGCCGCGAGCCATTCCCTCAAGGCCTGCCCGGTTGGCGTGCTCGCTGGCCACCTGCAGAGCTTCAGGATCTTAGAGAATGCTTCGGCGTCATCCCCGCCCACGCCCTGGGCGACATCAGGCCGCCAAACGATCCAGACAGGGGCCGGGCCTTCCCTGACGTTCAGCCGTCGAACTATCAGCGACCCATGGCGGACAAACTCGGCGGGCGGTTTTTCCATGGCACAAAAAAACGGGGCCAGTCCGTTGACACCTGGCCCCGCCTACTCTCGCATCCCCACACTAGGTTAAAGCTTCCGACATTGTTCGACAGTTCCATAACATCTCTCAACGTTGCTCAGCTCGCTACCTGCGAAACCGAACGCGCAGCCGACGAGGAAAAGAAGGGCGATGATTTTGAGGTTCATTGTTCGACAGCTCGGCGGGGCATCATGGGCGCGCCAGTGATGAAGTCATCCTGGCCCCTTTCAATGATCCTCAGCTCCTCCTCAGGGCGGCCGCTGCTCTTCCATATTCTGATTTTCTTTTGAGCCGCGCCGATGGTGAAATGCTGCGAAAGCAGGACCCAGCTCCCGGCTCTGTAGGCCTGCAGCTGAAAAGGCATGTGTGATTGTTTGATTCTCATGGGGTCAAGTGGACGCATCAGATCATGTGTGAATGTGTGGCGATCCCTTCGGCGGCTGCATCTTCGAGGCTGTCGCCAGCCTTGCGGCAGATCTCGGCAGTGAACGCGGCGCACTCCAGAAAATGCTGGTTTGTGCCAATGTCGATTCCGGCTCGCTCAGCCTCTGACTTTATTAGTTCGATCCAGTACATGAACGGGAAAGCTTCAGTGATCAGCTCGGGAAGGGTTAAGGGTGGCAGGGCCATCAGGCCCGAACCACTTTCGGTGTGCTGTTGGCGATAGAGACGCCTGCGGACTGTGCCCAGTAGGCCCAGAACTTGGCGTTGCTCACCAGGGCCTCACGGGCGATCTGCTCTGTGGGGTAGCTGGTCAGGATGGACTTGCCAGCGCAGATTGACCACTTGCGGCCGGTCTTGCGAACTTCGAGGGAAACGGTGGTCATCGGGTGCGGTGCGTTCGACTCCTGAAGTATGACACCCCCTTGCCAGAACTTGCCAGCAATCTGCCACACCTTGCCAACTGGCACACGGTGAATGGGTGGGGGGTTGTCACGCCTGGCTGTGTCCCTAGCTCTCCGCTCTGTTATCCCCCCGGCGCCATTGTCGCGGCTTTTTGGCGTCTGTGCCCTGATGAACGACCTGTAGCAACGGCTACCGATAACATTCGGTCCCCTATCGGAGAAAACGATGATCGCAACCTATCGAGGCAACACCTACGAAACCGAACAGCAGAAAGGACAGGAAGCGCAGCCCCCTGCCCTGACTTATCGAGGCGTGCCCTATCAGCCCCAGGCTAGAAACCATCGGCCCTATCAGCCGCAATCGGAACGCTGACGCCTCGGCTTTGATGCCCCCCGGTGAAATACATCGACGGGGTCACCTCAGCGCCTGGGATCTGTTTCAGCACAGTTCGCCAGTCGTTTGACCAGGGCGTTTTCTCCAGGATCTTGGCAATGGCTGAATGATTGGCCGAGACGATAAGACGCCCACTCACAACCTTTAGCCCCGACCGCTGCAGAAGATCCCCGGCGCGCTTGCTGGTTATCTCAGCGTGCAGATTCCGGTTCAGGTGGATCTCTAGCAGCTCACCCATGGGCAGCTCAGTGTCAGTGCCCGACATCCTCACGCGGCTTTCGAGAATGCGATTCAGGCACCGCTCATGATCAGCAGAATCCCGGGCGGGCTCTAGGAACTCCTCCCAGTGATATTGACCGATGAACGCTGCCGCCGTTTCGAGGGTGGCCTCGTCATCGCTGACCATGGAGAACGCCCCGGCCATCAATGCGCCGAACTGATCCCCGGCTCGTCGGTTGCCGAACAACTCAGAGCACACATCAGAGAACAGCTGAACCTCACGCAACAGCATCGGCAGGCGTTGCACGGTGCGGGCGATCAGTCGCTTTCCGGTGTTGGCGTCGATCTTTGCCAGACGTTGGCGCAGGATCTCCCAGCTTTCGGCGTGCTCGACCTGTTCGGCCGGTGTGTCGTTTGCGGGGTTTCGCAGCTGCAACAGAGCAAAGCGGCTCTTATCGCTGCCTTGCTTCAGGCTCGACGTGATCGAGCTGAGCAGAAACATCGATCGGATCAAATACTCTTGCCCGGTGCCGCTGGCGGTGCCCTTGAGGGTCTTTGCGCCGGTCTCAGAGCTTGACGCCCTGGCCAGCTCCATGATCGCCTGCAGGCGTTCCTCATCGCGCGCCTGGGCCTGCTCTGCTTCATCCATCAGAACGGGGATGGCATCGCTTCCCAGGTGTTGGCGGAGACCGGCCTCAGTGCTGGCGCCTAAGACGCTCGTTTCCATCTCGCCCAGTAAGGGCTTGACGTACATCGACAGAACCGATGATTTTCCTGAGCCTGCCCCGCCAACAATCCAGGCATGGGATCGCCAGTTAAGGGCGCCACATACGGGGGCGAGAGCCACCCATCCTGCGAGCATAGCCGCCGAGCCCGGATGCTCCCATCTGCAAAGCTTGGCAGTCTCGAAAAGGCCTCGGGACTCCTCAACCGTCATCGGTTGATCGAGCTTCGGCCCGGCCAAGGCTGCGCCCTGTTCATAGATGAACCGGCTCTCCACCTTGCCCACCTCCACCTGGGCGCCGTCGCAGATGACGCGCTCCCCTAAGTGGATGACGACTCGCTCTGCGTCGATCCAGCATCCCCGCCCCCTAACTCGGCGAGGGTCATAAACACCCTGAGCATGCTGATTTTCGTAGAGCCAGGAACACGCGGCGCCCCAGTTGACAGAAACATCACCGTTTCGGGTGCGTTTCTCGAAATGTTCGAGCCACCAGGCTCCGGGGGCGAGAGTGAGCAAACGTCGCTCGACGTGCCCTGAGGCGCTGATTCCGATGACCTGCTTTTGGCCTCGGGGGAGATAGAAATACTGGTCTTTATTGAATCCGAGGAATTGAAAGGGGGATTCATCGGTGACCTGTGGCGGCTGTGGTGGCTCATCGCGCCTCGCCTGGGTGTTGTTCCCACGTTGCCGCCTTTGCGCTGCGTCGAGGCAGCCGCGCAGCTTGTCGTCAGAGAGGCACGGTTCCGGGGTGCCCTTGCTTGCACTGCTCCAGATCAGAGTTGCCTCCCTGGCATTCAGCGGAGGGCTGCAGCGGGCGCAAAACTCATTGAACAGCATCCGGGCAGAACCTGACAGCCTGACGCCGTTTGACCCTGCCCAGGCTTCGACGCCTAGAAGATCCGCCGCCAGTTTGAAACCGGCATTGTTTCGGCCGCCCTCCCCGCAACCTTTCGCGATCAGCTCACGATGCTCGCGGGCTAACAGCTTCTCAATGGGCATCTCATCAGGGAGTGCCGGGGCTTTCTGCAGCTGTTCGAGCAAGGGCGCTGAATTGCGTTCTTTCCTCTGCATTGCCTGAAGCAACACAGCGGGCGCCTCGGCGATCCCGGCCTTATCGAAACCCACGACCCACTGATAGGGGTTGCCGGTCTGCGGATGAATCCCGGCCACGACCTGCTGACCCGTCCAGCGCAGCTCTAGGGCCTCCTCTTTGCCGTCTGGGCCTTTCACGCCCGTCTTGATCGTCGTGTGCTGTATGGCATCGCGCAGGCGATCGGGCACGGTGTAGAAGCAGCAAAACCGCCCGGGCTTGCCTGAGGTGATCGTCGGCGTCATGGGCAGTCGCTCAATACCGAACCGCTCTTTCAGCAGGTTCGAGGCGGCTTGCCCGTCAACATCAACAGCCAACAGCGAACCCGACGCCTCCCCGAGCACAACACCGACCATCGAGGCCCGGCGTTTGTTCACAGGATCCTTAAGCAATTCAGAGATTTTCGCTGAGTCCTGCTTCAGGTTGCGCCAGTTTTGTTGGTAGGCCTTTTTGGTGTCCCCCTTGCCCTCGACGAGCACAAAATTCCAGCCCTTCGGTAGGGCCTCAATCTCTTCTCTTAATCCCACTCGCTCAGTTCTCCAGAATGGGCGTCGCCCAGATGTAAAGCTGACGGACCCGGTTCACGACGGGCTCAGCTCGTTTGTAGTTCCACCCTGAAGGGCGGTCTCGGATGGCCTTAGTTGCCCAGACTTCGGGGAATTTCGCAAAATTCCAGATGTCGACTTCTGAGACCGGATACTGAAGTGGCCGCTGATTGCACTGCCTGTAAAGGGTTTCTAGTGCGGCGAGAGCGTAACGAGGCTCCCGGATGTCGACCCTCTCCTCGGGGGGTCGCGGTTTGGGCGGCATTTTTGCGGTAGGTAGAACGCGCCTCGAACTTATCGAATGTGAATCTGAGCGGCTAGCCCTTAACAAACGTTGACATAATTTTTTTCGCATCCTCGACGCTCCTCGCTATCCCTGCAAAACCCCCGGCGGCCTGAACCACACTGATGAATTTTTTCTGTTCTTTCGTTGGCCTGCCTTTGTCCTTGACTTCGACAGCCGTAAAAACTGCGACCCTCTCACCGATCATTTCCTCGGTGATTGTGATCGTCTTCCAACCAATCAGATCACTCGATCCTTTGGCCAAACCAAAACAAACGATCCGCCCGCGATCATTTCTTAAGCATCCGGTGTTATTGCGGAACAACCGGCAATCTTCATGCCCAAGCTCTAAGCGGATCTCATTCTGTATCGCCTGCTCATAAGAAACGGCCACGCTCGTTTCTGCTCCTGTGAATGTGATATGCCCAACCCGGAGAGTAACCGCGCTCCCTCGCGAGTGCTTGAAGTTCCTGCAGCGTGCGGGCCTGCGCCTGTTGTTTTTTCTTTCTGCGTTTGTCTTCTTTCTCCCTTTGTCTGATCAATGCCTCGGTGACTTTTAGCTCTCGAAGTTCACCATCACCGAATGCGACGGGTTTGACTTTGGGCTTTGGCGGCTCTGCGCCGCAGTAGGGGCAAGGCGAGCCACCGCCTGGGATTGCCGCGAAACACTCCGGGCAAACAGTCACCCAGGGCGCAGCCCGTTTTTCTTCCTGTTCTTTCCTCTCTTTGGAACCGTCGAGGCTCCATATCCGCAGGTCTTGCGGCAGGCCGTGGCGCCGTATGTTCCCCGCATGGTCAAGGATGACCGCCTGAGTTTTCCCCGGAGCTGGGCGCAGACATCGGCCGACCTGTTGCAGAAAAAGGCTGAGGCTGTTTGTCGGCCTGCAGAGTATTGCCCCGCCGACGCTGGGAACGTCTGTCCCTTCGCTTATCACCTCGCAGCTGCACAAAACCTGAACCTCCCCGGTTCGCAGCCCGTCGATCAATTTTCGACGAACAGATGGGCTAAGGGTGCCGTCTATCACTGCCGCGCGCACGCCTGAGGCCTGAAACTTTGCAGCTATGGCCTCAGCATGGGCAACAGTGACACAGAAGCAGATTGCAGTTTTTGGCTCTAGGTGCTTTTTGTAGTGCTCGACAACGTCACCCATGAGCCGGGCGTTCGCCATCGCGTCGCTCGCGTCGTCTTTCCTGAAGTCGCCGCCCAGGACCCGAAGCTTTTTGAAGTCAACGCCGGTCGGGGGACAGAGGATTTTTGTTTGGCACAGATGCCCCGCCTTCATCAGATCCCAGGTCCCCGGGCCACAGATCAGCTCGTCAAACCAGGGGCGCAGGGCTTTGCCGTCTAGTCGCTCAGGTGTTGCAGTCACGCCCAGCCGGTGCGCGTCGGGGAAAGCCTGTAAGCATTTCTGCCAGCTCCCGGCCGCTGCATGGTGCGCCTCATCGATCACCACAAAATCGAAAACCCCGGCCCATCGATTGAGCCGACGTGCCAGGGATTGAACCGACGCAACCTGAACCATCTTTTTCGGTTGCTCAGGTTCGCCCGGTGCGATCACGCCAACATCGAGCCCCAGGTTTTCGAGTGCTTCGCGGGCCTGCGTGACCAGCTCTTGACGGTGAACGAGGATCACCACGCGCCGCCCCTTCATGGTTGCGGCCTCGGCGACATAGCAAAACACCACTGTTTTTCCGCCACCCGTGGGGAGACAGAACAAAACAGACCGCTTCCCGGCCGCGTAAGCCGCGCGAATCCAGTTCACCGCGTTTTGCTGATAGTCCCGAAGGGTCACCCGCATTTCATTTTTTCCTTGACTTGATTCCTTGCATCTTTTAGGCCTACGGAAAGGCTAAGCACTTGAAAACAAAAGAAAAAGTATCGTTAGGGAATTTGGAAGAAAATCGATGAAACAGAAGGAACTCAATGCAAAAACCATTACCCTCTAAGCGCCGCGATGACCTCGCGGGAACTCACAGGACGTTCTACCCATGAAAATGCCAGACCCGGATTACCGGGCTCTGCAGGCGGTGAATTATTCTGGCCTCAAGCTTTTCGCTGAGTGCCCTCTCTACTACTGGGATCGCTATCTGAACCCGGACAGAGAGCCTGAGCCCAGAACTCCCGCCTTAGTTATCGGCAGTGCCACTCACTGCCGGATTCTCGAAGGCCTCGAAGAATACGCGGCCCGCTACATCAGAGAGGGCGTCTTTGACAAGCGAACGAAAGCAGGCAAGGAAGCTCACGCCCAGTGGCTGCAGAACGTGGGCGACCGCGAACCGCTGCCAGCTGACGAATGGGACTTGATCGAAAAGCTTGCCGCCTCTGTTCTGGGATCGCCTAATGCTTCCGCCCTCGTCGAGGGGCCGAACGGCTACTCGGAGGAAGTGTGCCAGGCGATCGACCCGGAAACGGGGATGCTCCTGAAATGCAAAGTCGACCGGATCCAGACCATCGGCGGGAAAACCTATGTCGTCGATTTGAAAACCTGCAGCCGCCGCTATGGCGGGGCCAGCCCGAACGGGTTCGGAAAGTCAGTGGCCAATTTTAAGTATCACTGGCAAGCAGCTTTTTATACAGACCTCCTGAACGCTTCGGGGGACTGGGGACCGATCGAAAATTTCATTTTCGTTTGCGTCGAAAAAGAAGCCCCGCACGCGGTCGCTATTTACGAATGCGATGACCAGCTGATGGAAGCTGGCCGCCGACAGTACCGGGAAGCCTTGCACCGTTTCGGCGAATGCCAGGACAAAAACAGCTGGCCCGGATTTGACAGCTCTATCACTTCTCTTTCCCTCCCGAGGTGGGCACTATGACCGAGGAAAACAACGCAATCACGATCGATGTCCCTGACGCTCCGACTCCTGGCAACACATCCGCTGATGTCATCGCTGATCATTGGCGGTGGGCTAATGCTTATGCCAGCAGTGCGATCGTGCCTCAGCACTTTCAAGGAAAGCCGCAAGATTGCTTCGTCATCGTCCAACTCGCTAGCGAGCTGGGAATCAATGCAGCTACAGCGCTTCAGAATGTTTCACTGATCAACGGGCGGCCTGTCTATTCGACAAAGTTCGCCATCGCCCTGGCCAACCGCGCGAAGGTTTTCGCTGGCCCGATCCGCTGGAAAATCAACAAAGCCGAAAAGCCAGAGGATCTGTCTGTCACGGCATACGCGCCGCTGAATGACGGGGACCTGGCCGAGGTGACTGTCTCGATGGCAATAGCCCGCGCGGAAGGGTGGACGCGAAACAAAAAATATCAGACCATCCCTGAGCAAATGCTTCGCTGGCGATCAGCGAAATGGCTGATTGATCTGCATTGTCCTGAGATCTTGCTGGGCTTTGATGTCGCTGACGTGACAGAAATTGGCGGGAATTATTTGACAACTGCACAAAAATCAGGCGAAATGTTATCTCATAACATTGCCAGCTCAAGTGCCAGCGATAATCACTCGCAAACGCTTCAGCAGGCGATCGAAAACCAGAGGGCTCAACTAGAACCCTCGAAAGTTGAGGAAGAGCAGCTGAAACAAAACCCAGAGCCACAGGCAGGCCCCGGCAAAGACAGCGAGGAGAAGTCCCATGAATAAATCACTCACCCCAAACACAGTTCGCAGGAGAAACGTTGGTTTCTATCAACCGGACCCGCCCACGTCAGGGGACCTCTCAACCATGCGTCGTTCTGATCCTCGGTGGCAGTCGCGTTTCGGTTATTCGTCAGGGGCCGGGTGCTTTATGGCAATCCCGGTGAGTTCATGGAGCTGCCCCCAGCATGCTCCGCCAACGTTTGGGAGGTGGCGCTATGTCAGATCGAGATGACGACCATATCCTTCGGGAGCTGAAAAGCGGGGACGGCCTGCCAAAGGCCAACCTAACCCCGAAGGAACTGGCCGAGTTCTGGTGTATGGCCGATCATACGCTCGCCAACTGGCGACACCAGGGCATCGGTCCCAAGTTCACAAAGGTGGGCGCCCGCATTCTCTACAAAGTCGAGGATGTGATCGCCTATGAAAAAACTCACAACCCTGCAGACAAAGACTCATGACGACGACCATTCAGACAGTCGGCAACCTCGGAAGAAATCCAGAGATCAAGTATTTCGAGAGCGGCAGTATCAAGTGCAGTTTCACCATGGCGGCGAAACAGAAAGGCATTAAGCAGAAGGATGGCACCTGGCTCGACCCTGAGCCCTTTTGGCTCGCGGTTGAAGTATGGGGCAAGCAAGGCGAAAACCTGGCCAACAAACTGCACAAAGGCGACACCGTCGACGTGCGGGGAGAACTGAAACGCGAGACATTCACTCGACGTGACGGGACTACCGGGGAAAAATTGATTGTGGTTTATCCCTCTGTGGACGTGATCAAAAGCAAAAATCAGCCCAGCCAGCAACAGCAACAGCAGCCGCCAGCTGCGGGAGACACGGGCGCTTGCCCGATGCCTAATCCAAAGCCCCCGGCTTCGAGCGAGCCGCCAGCACAATGGAACACCGCGCCGCTGGTGCCTGATTCAGACGACATTCCGTTTTGATCGTCTGATGTTGTTCTGATCTTGATCGTCTGCGGTCATGTCCAGATAAGCAATCGCGGCGGCCACATTTTGAAAGTAGGCCGTCGCGAAACCATCCTGAACAACAACGCACCCACCTGGGGCCGTGTCTGAACAGATCACCTGAGCGCCCTTGTAATTCATTTTTCTCCCTGAGTTCTACCTACAAAAAAATGAGAACCATCACCGCCTGGGTTCATCGGAACCTCGAAGCGACAGAGCAGAAGATCATCGCCCGCGACGGTCTCGACGTTTGCGAAACGACTTATCAACTGATCAACAACTCAGACAAGGTCTGCAAAACATACCTCGATCATGCCGCGAGCATTTGGATGATGCTTGACGAAAAGGCGGAGCAATACGGATCCCGCCCGCTGCAGATCCTCGATGAATACGGAATGAAGGGCGACCGCTGGCCCTGCAGTCATGAGAGTTTTTGTGAGGTGGCCTTGTTATGGGCCATTGAGCAGCAATGTAAGGAAAACTGCCCTGACTGGGACTGGCGCAACCGCCTGAGGGTTGCAGCATGAACAGCTCAAAATCGAAAAAAGGCGTCGAGCTTTTCCCCTATCCACAGACAGTGTCGGCCCTTGCCAGCGCCATGGCAAAACAACAGATCAAAAATCAGGTGAAGCTGAGCAGAACCCGGCGAAGCATTGCCCGGCTGGGCTGGGCCATTCTCGGCTCTTATCTGCTCATTCTTGCGGCATTCTTTGGGGTGACGTTTTCGGATTGGGAGCAGAAGCGCCTGATCCATGCGTGTCACGTCGCAGGCAGCGCAGAAGCCTGCGCGGAGATCAAACAGCGAGCCGGAGCGAGGCCATGAGTTCATCACATCCAGAATCAAAATTTGCTGTCGAGGGGCCTGAGGGCTTTCTGTGTTTTACCAATGCGGGAGGGATCCGCTGGGCCGAGGAAATTTTCGCGTGGCGGTTTCTTACCGCTGAGCGCGCGTGGATGGTCCTTTATGAGTTGGGGCTCGTCAACTGCGGCAGTTTTCGAGTGGTCACGATCCAGGATCGGCCTCGCACAGATCGTCGATGACAGCCTCAAGGTGAGCGACCCGGTCGATTGACTGGCGGAGCATGTTCACTAGCCGGAAGTTGTGCCGTAAGCAGACCTTGATCAGTTCGATGGTCTGCTCATCGGTCAGCTCGTCGACTCGCCTGATGACGGACTCACATTCAAAGTCCATCTCAATGGGCAGCTCCATATTCATCCATTGCGGACCAGCTGCAGCGTCTTCTAGCTTTTCGGAGTCCATAGGCCCACGCTACCGGGCTTTTCAGTCGTGGAAACCTGGCAAAAATTCGTCAAAGCCTGAGCCCCCGGTGTCCCCGATGTCCAGCTCCTCGGCCATCGCGTCGGAGAATGCCGCCCGCTTGGCCCAAGTGTCCTTTGACGGGTTGCCTTTGAATTGGTTGATGCACCCGCCGCCGCGCTGCACCTGGGGGAGATCACAGACCAGATTTGCCAGAACCTCAGGATCACCGGCTTTGCCCGTCGCCCAGTAAAGCCGCCCATTCATGAACTTCGCCCCACACTTCGGGCACATCTTGCAGTTCATGTG
>CEUK01025577.1_pt1 | contig 10850 bp, 9 predicted proteins | sample 356451 | NCBI WGS metagenome assembly CEUK01 (sample SAMEA2622843, study PRJEB7988) | marine metagenome | isolation source: saline water (ENVO:00002010), including
GTGCGAAGTACTGGCCAACCCAAATCGATACTTTTTCTATAAAGTCCAGAATTAAGATGATCACCTCCTATTATTAATGCTCTTAAATCATTAGGTGGTTTGAATTTTGATTTAACTAGATCATATAATTGGGCAGGAACCAAAGAGCATATAGTGACGAAGTTTTGTTTTAATGAATTATAAAAGTCAGTAATATTCCATTTTGATTCTAAGCTGATCACTTTTGAAGAACTATCATATGCTCTAGCATATATTGACAAACCACTAACATGGTGTGTTGGGAGGCAACATAACCATAGGTCATTTTGATTGATACAAAGGTGCTCATTTACTGATTTTGCCGATAACAGCATTGATGATTTATCTAATAGCGTTAGTTTCGGACCAGAGGTGCTTCCAGAGGTTGGAAGAATAATTTTTCCTTTTAAATTATTACATTTACAGAAATTGAAAACATCCTCATGCCATGAACTTTTTATTGAGTTCATGGCGAAGAAGTTGTCTTGTGACTTCCAAAAATCCTCTTCTAGGAAAATCATATTAAATCCTTCCAAGAAAGAGATTCCAAATAATCATCCATTCCAAGCCCGTAACCATTTTTATTATGATTAAAATCTCCAATTCCGTGGACCTTTATTGAATAATTGGTGATTGATGCGCAATAGGCAGCGTATCTTCTTCCAAATTCATGATCCATATTGTGTGTAATGCAAATAGGTTGAATTGTTTCTATGGAAGAAAGAATAACAGGCTTCCAAATTCTCACCTTGAATCCCTTTTTTGCATTGTATGGTCCTCTGTCTAGAGCGAAGTTTAGACCAGTTTGTTTTTGATAATGGCACCATAGATCTGGATCATATGGAAAAGGATCTTCGATGAAGTCGATATTATTTCTTGTATGACTTGATAGTGATTCATTGAAATCCATCAATTGATCTGGTGTGATGGATTCGTTGAAATCGACTCGAATTTTAAATTGAGAAAATTTGTTAATGATCTCAAGTGTTTTTACAAAATTTTCATTAGATTTTATTTTAAGATGAGTAAATGAATTGATTGAGTTCGGATCAATATTGAAAAGGTCATCGGGATTAAAAGTTAGATGATACTTGGGTGGAGTTAATGATTGAAATAGGTCAACTTTGTTTGATCTTGCTTTACCGTCGATAAAGCAGCATTTGATTGCTGCTTTAGCAATATCCGTTGGTTTATTTGAGGCAATTGATTCAAGATGATATTCAAGATCATTGTCGCCAAGAGTTATCCAAGGTTGAATGCAGGCGTAACCACCATTAATTTTTATCAATGCACCCTCAACTTCACCATTAGTGGTTTGTGAATTCGGAGCCTTTTCAAAATTAATAGAATATTTATGAAACTTTATACTCTGTTTCATTTATAATATAAGCTAATTATAACCAATATTGCGAAATTGCTATATGCGACAACTGATAGTCCAAGATATTTATTGTATGATTTACTTGGTCTGGTTTTCATGACTAATAAAGCTATAATCAGCGAAAAAGGGAGTCCTATTATCGGAATTATAGCCGTTTTAATAAATCCCAAGTTCATCCAAAATAGTCCTATCAGGTAGGGTAAAATAGACAGGGTAAGTATTTCAAATTTAGCAAAAATAATCCCATATCTTGCAGCGAGTGTTAGTTTGCCGGTTTCTTTATCTTCTTCAATGTCTCTCGCATTATTGATCGCAATTATAACAGAGCATAATAATCCAGATTGAATGCCTAGTAGAACAGCGTGGGGATTAAGTTCTCCCGAAAAAACATAAAATGTTCCTGTAACAGATACGATACCGAAAAATAATATTACAAATAATTCTCCTAGCCCTTTATAGGCTAACGGCCATGGCCCCCCTGTATAACAATAACTTAAAATAAGTCCCACTAATCCAATAATTATAATGGGCGCTCCTCGGGCAACAACGATTGGAAGAGAAAATGTTATAGCCATAAAACAAAATGTTATTCCTGCTATAATTAAGCTTTGAGAGGTCAGTTCTCCAGATGCACTAATACGTTTGGGACCAATTCTATTATGGGTGTCAGCACCTTTGATGTTATCTAAAGCATCATTAAAAAAATTGGTAGCTATTTGAATACATATTGCAGAAAGAAGAATTGAAATAAGAAGTATCAAATCCGATTCATATGATAAGGAATTAGCTAAAAAACTACCTAAGAGTATTGGGATTATTGCAGCAGGTAAAGTCTTCGGTCTAGCGGCAAAAAAGATAGAGGAATAAAAATTAGACTGCGTGTGAGTCATGTTTAAGGCAATCTTGGAAACTTGCTGAAGTCAGGTTTTCTTTTTTCAAGAAAAGCATTCTTTCCCTCCTTAGCTTCCTCTGACATGTAATAAAGGAGTGTCGCGTTTCCTGCAAGATCAAGTAACCCAACTTGTCCATCACAATCAGCATTAAGAGCAGATTTTAAGCACCTAAGTGCAATAGGTGAATGATTAAGAATTTCTCTACACCATTTGAGAGTTTCTTGCTCAAGTGAATCAAGTTTAACAACTGTATTAACAAGGCCCATTTCTAATGCTTGACTGGCATTGTATTGACGACACATGAACCAAATTTCGCGTGCCTTTTTTTGGCCTACAATACGAGCCAGATAACTTGAGCCTAGACCCCCATCAAAAGATCCTACTTTAGGGCCAGTCTGCCCAAATATTGCGTTATCAGCAGCAATTGTTAAATCACATACAACATGAAGAACATGCCCTCCTCCGATTGCGTAACCTGCTACCATTGCAATTACGGGGATGGGTAATGATCTAATACGCTTTTGGACTTCAAGAATGTTAAGTCTTGGAACTCCATCATCACCAACATAACCAGCGTCACCTCTTACTTTTTGATCACCACCAGAACAAAATGCCTTTTCTCCAGCCCCTGTTAAAATGAGTATCCCTATATCTGAATTGTTATGAACGATATCCAATGCCTCGAGCATTTCATTAACAGTTTTTGGACGAAATGCATTTCTTACCTCAGGCCGATTGATAGTAAGTTTGGCGATACCATCATCTGTACTCTCAAGAAGGATGTCCTCAAATTGGTTAAGTTGTGTCCACATAAGTAATTCTAAAAATATTTTTATTTAATGAAACTGTTAATTGCTTTAGTTGTAAGGGCCGGATTGTCCCATGGAACTCTGTGACCTGTAGATTTAAATTTAATTAAATCGCAATTTGGTAATATTTTACACGCGCGACCTGCAATTTCTAGAAATTTCAGATCTAATTCACCAACAATCCATAATATTGGTATACGAATTTTATCTAGATAAGGTTCCAGAAATTTTTGATGTCCAAGGGACCAGTTTTGAAAAGATAATGCTATGTTAGCCCTTTGGTGATAAAGAGAATAATTCCGTTCAATAAGATGAGAGTTTTTGAAAATGGATTGCTTTTCCCATTTGCTAATAAACGTGTCCCATTTGTTTATCGCATTTGATGCCCAATCATTATCTTTTTTAATTCTGATTTGTTGTTCTTTCTCGCTAACTAAACCAGTGTGAGCAGATATAATTACAGCTCTTTTCCAATTGGAATTATCTTCCAATAAACAATGAAGTGCTATTCTGCCACCCATTGAATAACCAATTAATGTTTGAGCGTCAGGATTTTGAGAATTGATTATGCGAGCCGATCTTTTAAGGTCGTAATTAACATATTTATATAAATTTGGAGCAAATCCGTTTTTGTCTGGAATTGAGTTTATGAAATTAGCCCAATCCTTATGATGTCCTACTGCTCCATGTAAAAAACAATTCATTTATTCTTGAATTCGTTCCAAAATTTATGGGTTTCATTATCATTAGGGATAATTTCGATAACAGATCGATTCGAATTTAAATGATTTAAGTCAGAAATTTTATGAAATAATGAGTAATCTAACTTCCACATATTTGCCCAACTTGAAAAGTCTAATGTATGTGAGTTTTTGATTGTATTCATTATGACTTCGGGTGTGTCTTTTAAAGATTGGACATGATCGAAAATCTTTCCACCTCCATTATTTATGACAAAAATATGAACATTAGTCTTATTAATCTGCTCTAAAAACCATAATGAATTTAAGTCATAGAGTGTCGTTAAATCACCAAATATCCCGCATGATGACTTGTAGTCTTTTGAAATTCCAAGAAATGTTGAAATATTTCCATCAATTCCATTGACGCCTCGGTTTGCGTAAAAATCATTATCTTTATCGGATCGAGTCGCTGCAATCTGCCATTCCCTTATCGGAAGGCTATTCCCCAAAAACACCATTGAGTTATTTGGTATTATTTCAGAAATTTTTCTTATAAAAGATGGCTCACTGTTTGGATATTTTTTTAGCAAATTATCAATTCTCTCTGACTCACCTGAGGGAGTGCTAATGCTAGTGCGTTTATTTACCTTTACTTCATTCCAATTAACAGAAGTGATTACATTAGATGATCTAGATAATCCTGGTAGATTATTAGGTGTAACTGATAAAACTTGAATCTCTTCATTGTCTTCTAAGTCTCTCCAATAGCGGCAACTCGGAATGCCTCCAATTCTTAATATTCGCTCTGCCTTTATCTCTGAAGAGTGAATAGATGAAATTTTTTCTCTTAAACCTGATACCGATTCTGCATAGGTTGCGCAATTTGAACGCTCTATAAAACTTAATACTTGATCTCTTAATTCAATATTAAGTGTACCAACAATGATATTTATTGTTTCATCGGTATCAAAAAAATCTTCTAATACCTTGGTGTTAGAAGATGTTTCATCATTTATTTGAGGTGAAGGTTTCGAATCCTTAAGAGTATCCAGATTTAGTGATTTGAAATTAGGTTCTTCTAAATGAACATTGATATGTAGAGGATGATTGTATTTCCATTTATGGAAATCAGTCTCAGCATATTGTCCAAATATATCTATTTGATTGATTGATTGTGGTGCTCCTGAATTTTGATATCTGATTGGTCTGTCAGCAGTTAATAATATTAATGGCGCTGATTGATAGTAGGCTTCGATACACGCTGGTAAAAGCTCCGCAACAGCTGTTCCTGAGGTGGTTAGCATTACAACAGGCTTGCGTGTAGATAGTGCTCTGCCTAATGCAAAAAAGGAGGCAGATCTCTCATCCGGATGAGAATAATAATCTATATTGTTAATATTGAGGATAGAATAAATGAGCTCAGCATTTCTCGCTCCAGTAGATATTACAAATTCTGATGCACCAAGTGTTAGACACTGTGAGATTGCATCTAACGAATTAGTATATTGTATATTTTTATTCACACTCAAAGATCAAATTCATTTTTGACCCAGTGACGTTTTAATGCAAGTTCATCCCACTCATTCTCAAGAATACTATTTTCAGTAATTCCACATCCAGTAGGTAATGAAATGGTTGAATCATCGAAGAATAAGCCTCTAATCATTATAAAGGAAAAAAATGACTGATTAAGTTTTACTCCAAACGGGGCGGCAAACATTTCAGGTGTTGATGAGCTTTCACGCAAAGATTTTAATTGTGAAAAATTGCTTTTATTTCTTGGGACCGTCCCTACTGCAGGTGTCGGATGAATTTGTTTTAAGACCTCTGATATTGATAACTGCTGTTTTAATTTAATTTTAATGTCAGTTAAAAAATGAACAATTCCTCCGAGGTTGTGTGTTCTTCTCTCCGATTCAGAAATTGTCCCATATTTTCCTAGTCTTCTTCGAAGAGAATCAACAACAATTTGATGTTCGATTTCCTCTTTTTGATCTAAGTTAAAATTCTCTAGATTTGATTCGGACGATGTTCCGGCTAGAGCCATGGTCCGAATGGTTTTGTCGTCTATTTCAAATAGCAGTTCTGGAGATAGACCAACAAAACCGCAGCTGCCATTTTGAAAAGCATATAGAAATGATGGCCCTTCATTTTGTGCACCTTTAATTATTAAAGATCGTATTAATGATTCTTGATCATCTGTCCGTGCAGTACTAGAAACAACAGGAACCGTTTTTTTTAAAACTCCTCCTCTGATTGATTTTTTTATATCATTGAACTGAACTTCGAAAGATTCTATTGACGGATCTTTCCATGTTAATTTATCAATGGAATTGTGCTGAAAACTTTTTAACTCGTTCCTATCGAGTAAACTCCAAGAATTAGGAATCAACCAAGGCTTTTGATTAGTTAAATCATAATTGTTTAGGTAAAATGAAACTCCTGATTGAGCGGGTTTGTCAGATGAAGTAAATGGACCTTCACCATAGACGAAGTTGCCTTCAGCGTTCTTAACTAATGCATATTGTTGTGTATTAAACACATGAAAAATACGAAATAAGGTATTAGATGGATCTTAATTAGAGTAATTCTAGTATTCCCATCGGGCACGGATTCCAATCATTTGTGGAAGGCCAACAGTACCGGCATTCAGATCTGGAGTTATATTTACGTAATAAGTTTCATCAGACAAATTGCCTCCAAATATACTCAGTTCGTAGCCAGATTCAGAGCGATATCCAAGTGTTGCATTCAATACGGTGTATCCGTTCTCCATAAAGGAGCTATCATTTTGGTCGTTAAAATATACTTCACCTTGATGAATTAGCTCAACTCTTGCAAAGACTCCAGAATCGTGACTGTAATTTACGGCTAATGATGCATCTAATTCTGGAACAAATGGAGCTTTATTTCCAGACAGATTACTTCCACTAATTGGATCTGTATAATTGGTTAATTCGGTTGTGGTTTTACCTAATGAACCTTCCAAAGTAACCCCAGAGAAAATTTCTGCACTTAATTCAATTTCAGCTCCATATGATCTCGCTTCATCTGCATTTAAAATCGCATAGTCTGTAGCAACTAGTGATCGTTCAACTTGGTAGTCGTCAATGTTGTTGTGAAAGATAGAAAAATTCGTTCTGACCTTATCATCAAGCCACCTCTTCTTTAATCCAATTTCTTTTGTCCATGACTGTTCTTCATTAAATTGAGCTAATTGTGGATTGTCAATGAATGCACTGTATCCACCTGGCTTGTATGCAATGCCTGAGTTGACGTATATCAACGAACTGTCACTAAGTTCAAAGTCAATACCAGCTCGAGGGCTAATAAATGAATAATCAGCGCTCTCATTAATATTTGGAACCGGTCCTGATAGACCAAAAGCACTACGAATTAATGACTTATCGTACTGATCTCCTCTCAGCCCAAAATGTATCCCGATACTGTCAATTCCATTATATGTAAGCTGACCAAATAATGAGTAGCTTTCTTCATTTAGAGAATAATCAGTTGTTGTTGTAACTGGTGCAAAACCTCCTCCAAATTGTGGGGGAAGAGGAATAAAAAAGCTTCTAGTCGTGTTGCCCTGAACTTCACTATCTCCGTATGCTGCACCTGCTGCCCAGTCCCAAACTCCGCCTTCAACAGAAGAAAAGCGAAATTCTTGCCCCCTAGATTCTTGAGTTTGGAAAATTTTTGATTCACTCCCTGGGTTAGGACTAAAATCTAAATCAAAATGATATGGATTGAGCTCCCAATTTCTTCCGTATGTAACAGATAGAAAATCAAAAGCATCCCCTGAATTTTTGATTCTCAGTGAAAGAGATTCCGCTTCTTGGATTGCGGATCCAACTATATCAGAATTAAGAGTAAAGGGATCTTGCCCTAGAGGAGTTAGTCTATGGGAACCATCATTAAAATCATCAAATGAGGCGGATAGCGAAATTTCTAGGCTGTCATTTGGATTCCAATATAGTGAGCCACTGTATGAGAGATGATCTTGAAAATCTGGTGATGTATTAAGAAAAGGGTTATTTAAAAAGCCATCTCTTTCATAATGGCTAAGTCCTATTCTATATGAAAAAGTATTTTCGTCGTTCAAAGGTCCCATTAAGCTGCCGCTTACTGAGAATGCATCGTAATCTGCAACACTTGTTGTAATAGAGGCCTCTAATTTGTCACTTGGTCGTTTAGATTCAATGTTGATTACACCTCCATATGAATTAACGCCGAACAAAGTGCTTTGTGCTCCCCTCAAAATCTCAACTTTTTCTGTACCGTAAAATGATGCAGTATGAGAATAAACGTTTCCAGATGGCACATCGTCAACGTATTGAATTACAGAAGGAGAACTGAAAAATGGAGTATTTGTTAGGCCTCTGATGGAAATTACATCACCGAATGAACCAATACCTGTATCTGTTTTGGAAAAATTGGGAGTCAAATCAGCTAATTGACGGTCATCAAACCTATTTAACATCCTAAGGTCATCGCCACTAAAAGCCGTGGCACTCATCGGCCAAGACAAGTACTTACTTAAATCTCCATAGATTTCGGTGTTTTCTAAATCCTGAGTGTTCTGAGATTTTAAAATTAAACTAGTTAGTAGTAAATATATAGATATTAGAGAGAGCTTCATAAATTAAATGGTACAGTATTCCGTAATGGTAAGATTGAGAGATGATTTAAACATGGTTTATATCACATCTATTTTAACTGAGTCTAGTTATATTAGTAAAAAAGTAATTATTTTTCCTTTTTATATTTTAATGAAATGTCAATCAAATAATATAACTTTACCAGAATATGCGGTACCCCAGATTGAGGCCTTGCCTTGACCTGGTGTTCCATCGTGGGAAAATGTTATAACTGGTTCTACAGTAGGTGTTGAGCCATCATCCCATACCCAACCTTTAATTAGAGATTTATCATTAGAAAATTCAATTTGGAGTCTCAAATTAGACCATTTTTCTGGATTCCACTTGAACGGAACTGATTTTACAGGTTCTTCATTTTTTACTAACTCAACCTTATTCTTAGAGGGTACTACTCTAAGCCTGAATCCGGAAATGCCGTGAAGTCCTATACCAAATCTAGGAAAACTTCTTCTTTTTTTAAATCCTCTGACCTTAACTTCTAGAGTGGCTGAATTTTTGATTGATGGACCAAAAATGACTGCATTTTCTGTAAGGGGTTCAGATGCCATCTCAAGATGTTTCTTGCCCTGGTCATTTTTATTAACTTTGAATAGTCCGTCAATTTCCATCATGTCATCAGGAAATTTGTTTAGTTCATATGATTCAAAGTTATTTTTATAAATACTATCAGCATTTGATAGTTCGATTAGTGATAGAAATATTAATGATATTCTAATTAATTTCATTCTGCTCTGATTCCTTCTAGAAGTTTTCCTTTAATTGTTATTTGTGTTGCTAGGTAACAAAATACAAAGCTGCCAATTACAATGATTAAGGTCATTGTTAGTAAGAGTGTTATAGGTACTTGTTGTGTTGTGGATAATGATGACGGAGAAATGGTAATGATAGATGAAATTACTCCAATTATAAGGCCAATAGAAACCAAAAAAAGATGCTCATATAAGATAACCCTTTTTATCTTTGATTTGTTGAAACCAATAGCCCTCATTACTGAAAGTTCGCTTCGTCTTTCCAAAACACTTCTAGCTATAATTATACCTACACCAAGTGTCCCAACGAGAACTCCGAGCCCCCCTAAAACACTAAAAATTGAAATATATGTATTTTGAACATTTGAATATTCTTTAAGTCTAAGATTTGAATTAATTAGATCGAAGCCCCTTAACTCTAAACCTCTAGTCAGATCTTCAGAAACGGACTTCCCCTCTTTAGAATTTGAGTCAATAAGAAATGTATTATATCCGCCAACGGTGGGGAACAATTCTACAAAATGATCTTCAGAAATTGCCAAACTTCCTTGAAGAATTGAATTCTCGAGTAACCCGACAATTATAAGTGATTTTGGAGATCCATTACCATCAATGATTTCGATTGTGTCCCCAATTTTCTTTTTCATTGCCCACATAACTGATGCTTTATCACCAATGGCTGGAATTAATTGATCTGAAGTCTTATTATATAGAAGCTCCCAATTTGAGTCCGTTGAATTCGATGTGGTAAATCTAAATGAATTTCTCTTGGATAGATCTTCGGGGCTCAGTCCTAATATTCTTGGGTTATTTGCAAAACTTAGATTCTGACAGCTTGCTTCCTCAGAATTCATCAATGTCCTTAGTGGATAAAATTTTAGTTCCTCTAATGAATAATCTTCAATTCCAAAATTATCTCTAATTTTCGGGTCATTAAGATTTTCATATATAGGCAGTGTAGATGTTGCATAAAATTCAAAACCACCAGTACCAGATTTATTGGAGCCTGTTGGTTCGTCTCCTAGCCTGAAAGCATTTACAGATAGCACTAAGAATATACCAAGGGATACTGTTGATACTACTGCGAGAGATCTGCTTGTTTTTCTAGATGCGTTTGTTGAACCAATTCTAAATAAATTCAGTTTCTTTATCTTAGCTGTATTTTTTAGGTATATGGAAAATAATAAAATGAAACCTAATAAGATTAAAAAACCTGATCCGAAAAAAGCTCCAGCAAGTTTTTCTCCTTGAAGTGATCTACTAAGTAAAATGAGAGTTACCCCAAACGCGAAACATACTATCACCGATAAGTATTTAACAATAGACGTTCTTGATGAGATGTTTGTTTTATTAATGCCTACTGCTGAATTAAAAAGGTTTTTGGGTGATGTTTTGGTTAGTTTATTTATTGCTATTCTCGCTACAAAATAGCTAAAGAAGACAATCATTATAAAACAGATAACAAAAGAGGATTTTTCATATCCATAAACAAAGTTAACCCCAACTGCTGCATCAGACCATATATTGTCAAATCCTGCTAAAGCTAATTTAGTATAAATGCTGCCCCCAAAAAGACCTAAAAAGGCACCTAATGTTAACGGAATAATGAATTCTAATATAAGTATAAGTCGGATTTTCTTAACAGTGAATCCAAAT
>CEUK01186053.1_pt1 | contig 10827 bp, 9 predicted proteins | sample 356451 | NCBI WGS metagenome assembly CEUK01 (sample SAMEA2622843, study PRJEB7988) | marine metagenome | isolation source: saline water (ENVO:00002010), including
CAATCATCTATGGTATCAATATTAACATGCTTTTCTCCTTCAATAATTAATGGAATGCATTTTTCACCAATTAGTTTTTTATTATTTAAAAAATATGAAGTTTCTATGACGTAAAATCTTCCATCTCTAATGTATCTCTTTGGAAGATCCTGCCGTCTTGAAATTAAATTATTAGATTTATTTTCTATAAATCCATCGGAATTGAGTTTGAACTGCCATTCTGAATTGTATTCATTTGGGACTTCTATAAAGCTAATGATCGAATCAAAATCGCTTTTATTTTTGATCAAATTAAAAATTTTTTCACCCATTATTTTATTTCTAATTGGCGATGTAGGTTGTAAATACCATACATAGTTATATTCATTAAGATTTAAGGTTTTATTTAAATGATGACCAATTATTAAATCCGAAGCTGATTGATTATCTAAATTATTATTTGTTCTTAAATAAGTATTTTTTGAACCTTTTTGTATGCCATATTCGAGTGTTATAGGACAATCTGTAGAGATAAAAATCGTATCGAATATTTTTAAATCTTTAGCCCAACTATATGTATAATCTAATAAGGGTCTACCATTAATTAATCTCATATTTTTTCCTGGAACACCCTTAGAGCCTCCACGAGCAGGAATAAATGCCAGATGTTTCATATTTATTAGGAAATTATTATAAATTTTTATTTAATAAAAATAATAAAACTATTAGTAGCTGGTATTAAAATAATTTTTCTTTTTTTAATAATTTATATAGATAAGAACTTTTTAAATAAACTTAGTCCGTTTTTGCCACTTTTCTCAGGATGAAATTGTGTCCCAAAAATATTATCTCTTCTAATAGCAACAACAATATCTGATATACCAAAATTAGACGTTCCTATTATATTATTTTTATTTGTTGGAATAAAATGGAAAGAATGTATGTAGTAATACTCTTTGTTATTTGTTTCGCTATCAAAAATAATACTCTCTTTCTCATTTGAAGAGGTTGTAATTCTCCATCCAATATTAGGAATTTTAAGATTTACTTTAGAAACAGGATCCGAATTTGGTAGTTTTTTGACTTCTCCACTAATTAATCCAAGGCCATTATTCGTGCCTTTTTCATAACCTTTATCAGCGAGTAATTGCATTCCAAGGCAAATACCTAAAATAGGATAACCTTTTTTCGCATGATTAAGTATTGGTTCTATTAATAAATTCTTTTGAAGAGAAAATATAGCGTCATGGAAACTACCAACACCTGGAATGATTAAATGACTTGAATTGTTGATATCTTTTTTTGAATTACTAATTTTTGCTTCATACCCATTAAATTCGACTGCTCTCAAAACACTTAAGAGATTGCCTAAACCATAATCAATAATTGTAATTTTTTTCATTATTTACTTATTAAAAGATACCTCATAACCACATTTTCTGATTTCTTCTTTAACTTCATCTACTGTTGTTAACTCGTAATGAAATCCTCCTGCAATGGCAATTGCATCTGCTCCCGAATCTAATACAGGCTTAATATGTTCCATTTTGCCAAATCCTCCACTCGCAATGACAGGAATAGAGACTCGATTACAGACTGAATGTATTAAATTCAGATCAAATCCCTTACGAGTACCCTCAAAGTCGATTGAAGTGAGTAATATTTCACCGGCACCTAAAGATTCAACTTTTTTAGCCCATTCAATTACATCAATACCAGTTGGAATTCTTCCGCATTCAGTATAAACTTCCCATTTTGACTGACCCTTAATTTTCGCTTCAATTGAAACTACTAAACATTGATTTCCAAATTTTGAAGATATATCTGAAATTAATTTTGGATTATTGACTGCTGCTGTATTTATAGCAACCTTATCCGCTCCAGATCTTAGAAGATCTTTAACATCTTTAATATTTCTTATGCCCCCTCCTGCAGTAAGAGGAATAAAAACATCCTTTGCTGTTTCAGAGACTAATTCCTCGATTTTGCTTCTCCCATATAGGCTAGCTACAAGATCTATATATATTATTTCATCGATTCCTTGCTTATAGTAATTATTCGCAGCATTAGAAGGAATCCCAACTTTTCTTAGTCCCTCCAAGGAAATACTTTTTATTAAATGATTCCCTTTTACATCAAGTCTCGCTAATATTCTTACTTTTTTCATTTTAAAATCTAATTGTTTTTAATTTGTTTTGAAGATAATTTTTATAATATTTCGGCGATTTTATTAGCAATTAATATTCCTGCATTGCCATCGCCAAATAAATTATTTTTCTTGTATCGATTTTTAGAAATTTGGTATTCAACTTTGGACTTTATAGATTCTTTATCATAATCAGAAAATAAAACATTTGAACCATGTTCTCTTCCTCGTTGCCTATCTCCAATTATTACAGAGGGGACTCCTAAAAAAGAGCCTTCTCTTATAAATGAAGAGGAGTTACCCACGCAGCATTTTGCATTATTCAAAACTTTTGCATAAATTTCTGGGGAAAAGTTTTTCTGATAATTAAATTTTTCATCTTTATTATTTTCTCTAAAAACTCTTATACCTTTTGATACTTCATCACTACCAGCATCAATATTTGGCCACATAACAATTTTTTGCATATCCTTAATCATTTTTGTAGAATTAAGAGTCTTAGAAATCTGATTAAATCCATCTCCATAACTTGTCGTAACAGGATGTTGCATTATAAGTATATATGGCTCTTCCCAATTAATTTGATATCCTACACCTTTGTAATTATACATTATTTTATTTGATATCATAAGATCTTCATTTTGGAGAATATCCATGGCAGGGCATCCATAATTAAAAACATTTTTAGTGCTAATACCCATTGAGATAACTTTTTGAGCAGATTGTTCGGTGCAAACAAAATGATAATCTGATAGTTGAGTAATTGCATGTCTTACTCGATCATCAATATTACCGCTGATTTCTCCTCCTTGGAGATGTGCTAAAGGGATATTCATATATGAGGCGGCTATGGCAGTTGCCATAGTTTCAAAACGATCAGCGACTGTAATTACAAGATGAGGATTTAAGTTTTCAAAAGAACTTGCAAGTTCTATAATCCCTAAACCTGTAGATTTTGCTTGGGTCGTTAATGTTTCACCTTCAATCACATAATAAATTGATTGAATTGGATTAAATCCATCTTCTTTTATGATTTTTTCTGCTTTACCAAATCTATCTAGTAAAGTCGATGCCCCTAGAATTAGTTTAAGATTTAAATCCGGATGTTCATCAATAGCTTTCATTAAGTATTTAACTCTGCCATAATTTGCTCGGCTGGCAACAACAACACAAATATCCTTTTTCATCTAAAGTCTTCCTCTTTTATAAATTCCCATTTTTTCTTATCAATTTTAAGTTCTTTACCAATAACTTTTTCATAGTTTTTAGCAGATATTCCTTTGCAAGCTGGTTTTTTCCCTTCTAAATCTGAGAAATTTATTATATCTCCCCGTTTCATATTTTTATTAACTGAGAGAGATTTACCAAATATATTTCGTAGATTTTCTATTGAGTTTTTCTTAACTTCTCCCCTTGATTTTTCGAGACATCTTATACCTTTTACTAACTCTTTAAATTCATCAATAGTTAATGATGACTTTGAATCAGGCCCAAACATTCTTTTGTCAAAGGTTACATGAGATTCAATTATATTTGCTCCAAGAGCTACTGCCCCAAGAGCAGAAAATATATTTCCAGAATGATCAGATAATCCAACTGGACATTTATATTTTTCTCTGAAAATATTAATCCAGTTTAAACCAACTTCTTCAGGGAGGGTTGGATATTTAGTTGTGCATTGCAGGATAGAAAAGGGTGTACTTTTTTTACTTATATGATTAATAATTTCATCCAATTCCTCAATTGAAGTAAGGCCTGTAGAGAGGATTACTTCTTTTTTCGTAAGAGCAATTCTATCAATAAGTAATTTATTATTAATATCTCCAGATCCTATTTTATACTTTTCTACATTTAATTTTTCAAGTAATTCAACGGCCATATTTGAAAATGGAGTAGCTATAAATTCTAGACCTAATAGTTCACACTTAGTTTTGATTCTCATCCATTCATCTAAATTGAGTTCCATTCTTCTCCAGTAATCGATTCTTTTTTGATCAACATATGAAAAATTTGTTCTGAATGGTTCTTCTTCACTACTTTCTGCATCAGCAATGTGGATCTGAAATTTTATTGCGTTAATACCAGTTTCAGATAAAGCTTCTATTAAGGAATGTAGAATTCCAAGGCTGCCATCATGTGCCTGTGCTATTTCGGCAACCACATAAGTTGTATTTCTTGCAGAGTAATCTAATATACTAATATTTTTTTTTGCATTAATTTCCAATTCAAATATATCTTTAAACTTACTTTATATCATAATTGCAAATTAGGTTTATTCAAAGTTAAATTTTTTTTACAAATATTTTATAAAATAAATAATAACGTTAGTCAAGCATTCAAATTAAATTGTTAATGGGCTATTGTAAAATTCATAATGAGTTAACTTTAAATTGATTTGAAAAAAAATAATACTATAAAAATTCCATCTATTGATAGTAATTTATATATTGCCGTTATTGGTCTTGGCTATGTAGGCTTGCCATTAGCTTTAGCATTTGCAGAAAAATATAAAGTAATTGGTTTTGATTTGATATCTAAAAGAATTAATGAATTAAAAAGTAAAGTAGATAGAAATTGTGAAATTGATAAAAATGAACTTGATAATAAAAATATTAAATTCACAGCAAATGAGAAAGATCTTGAAAACGTAAATATATTTATAGTTACTGTTCCTACACCTGTAGATAAAAATAATAAACCTGATTTTACATGCCTCATTGATGCTACAAAATTAGTATCAAAATATATAAGTAAAAATGGGTATGTCATATATGAATCTACAGTTTATCCTGGAGCCACAGAAGAGATTTGTGTACCTATAATTTCTGAAATAAGTAAATTAAATTTTAATACAGATTTTTTTGTGGGTTATTCACCTGAGAGAGTTAATCCTGGAGATAAAACGAAAACTCTTAAAGATATTATCAAATTAACGAGTGGAAGTAGTCCCGAGGCAGCAAACTTTGTCGATGAACTTTATTCTTCCATAATCTCAGCAGGAACTTTTAAGGTTAAATCTATAAAACTAGCTGAAGCTGCAAAATTAATTGAAAATATTCAAAGAGATGTAAATATTGCTCTGGTCAATGAGCTATCTAAAATTTTCTTCAGACTTGGTATTGATACTAATGAAGTTATTACAGCTTCCTCAACTAAATGGAATTTTCAAAAATATTATCCTGGTTTAGTTGGCGGCCATTGCATAGGGGTTGATCCTTATTACATGTCATTCTTATGCGAAAAATTAAAATATGAACCAAAGTTAATAGCATCTGGAAGAGAAATTAATGACTCTATGGCTAAAGATTTAGCAATAAGAATTTATGATTTATTAAATAAAAAATTAAAAAATAATTCTTATATTGTTTTAGTGATTGGACTTACATTTAAAGAAAATTGTAATGATATTAGAAATAGTAAAGTCTTTGATTTGGTCAAATCTTTAAATAATTTCGGATGCAAAGTTGATGTAATAGATGAAAATGTTGATCAAGAATTTATAAATAAAGAACATGAATTAAATCTAATTAGGAATCCTAAACTAAATTATTATGATGGTGTTGTATTAGCTGTCCCTCATAATATATATGTTGATAAAGGTGTTAATTTTATAAGATCATTTGGTAAAAAAGAACATCTTTTTTTCGATCTAAAGGGAGTCTTTAAAATCGAAGAATCTGATTTAAGGATGTAAATTTAAATAAATTTATTTTAAATTTTTATTTATATTTTATACAATTTATAAAAATTTATCTTAGGAACAAGTATAATATAAATTTTCGCATATATAGATGAGAATCATTGGGATTTCTTGTTGGTATCATGATAGCGCTGTAGCCTATATAGAAAATAGCAAGATAATATGTGCTGCTCAGGAAGAACGTTTCTCGAGAAAAAAACATGATCCTAATTTTCCTATAAATTCTTTTATGTGGATTCTTGATGAGTATAATTTAGATATTAATGATATTGATTACATCGCATTTTATGAGGATCCTAAACTTAAATTAAAAAGAATAAAATATACTCATTCTCTAAATTGGCCAAATTCATATAAAAATTATATTTCTGATATGAAATCTCAGGAGTTCAAGATTAATTTAAAGAACTATATTAGAAAAAAATTCAATTTTAAAGGCAAATTTTATTTTTGTAAGCATCATATCAGTCATGCAGCTTCGGCCTTTTATCCATCTCCATTCTCTAGTGCTGCATTTTTAACGATTGATGGGGTAGGTGAATATGAAACAACAACTTTTGGTTTGGGTACAAAAGATAATTTATCAATAAAAAAAAGGATACACTTTCCACATTCTTTAGGTCTTATTTATTCTGCATTTACTTATTATTGCGGATTTAAAGTGAATTCAGGAGAATATAAATTAATGGGACTTGCTCCTTATGGTAAACCTATCTTTAAGGAGCTTATTTTGAAAAATTTAATAGATGTAAAAAAAGATGGTTCATTTAGATTACAAATGAAATACTTTGGACATCTGGGAGGGGATAAAGCAATTACAAAAGAATTCGAAAAACTATTTGATAATCCAAGAAGAAGACCTGAGACTGATATTAATCAATTTTATATGAATATTGCTGCTTCTATTCAAGTTGTCATTGAAGAAGTTTTCTTGCAAATTTGTAAGTACGTAAAATCTGAAACCAAGATGGATAATTTATGTCTTGCTGGAGGCGTTGCGCTTAATTGTGTTGCTAATGGAAAATTATTAAAAAGCGGAATATTTAAAAATATTTGGATTCAGCCAGCTTCAGGAGACGCGGGAGGAGCATTAGGAGCTGCTTTATATTGTGCCAATAAATTAGATTTAAAAAATGTTAGTGTAAATTATATGAATCCCTATTTAGGGCCTGCTTTTAGTGATCAAGATATAAAAATATATTTAGAAAAAAATAAAATTAATTATGTCAAATCAGATGATATTGCATTTGAAACTGCTTCTTTAATTAGAGATGGAAAGATTATAGGATGGTTTCAAGGGAATTCTGAATTTGGACCTAGAGCTCTTGGCAATAGGAGTATTTTAGGAAATCCAATGATTAAAAATATGCAGAAGGAAATTAATATGAAAGTAAAATATAGAGAATCATTTAGACCCTTTGCTCCAGTAGTTTTAGAGGAATATGCTCATGAATGGTTTGATTTAAATGTAAATTCTCCTTATATGCTTTTAGTAACTAATATCAATAAATCAAAACTAATTGGCACATATAACAATAGAAATTACAATTTTGAAGACTTATCAATAAAAAGATCATTAATTCCTGCAGTTACTCATGTAGATTGTTCTGCTAGGATTCAAACAGTTTCTGAAAAACAAAACTCTTTGCTATCTAAACTAATTTATCATTTTAATAAATTTACAGGTTGCCCTGTTTTGATTAATACCTCTTTTAATGTAAGAGGGGAACCTATAGTATTAACTCCTAATGATGCTTTTAGATGTTTTATGATGACTCAAATCGATTATTTAGCTATGGGTAATTATTTAATTTCAAAGAAACAAGATTTTTATAAGCAGGCAGAAAAATTAAGCGATGAATATAGTAAAATTTATCCATTAGATTAATAATGAAGCTTTTTATTTTATCTTTCACAAAGTTAGGCTTTATGAAATTGTTTTTTAGATTTACTAAAGTTATTAATAAAGAAATTAACTATAGTGAAAAAAGATTAAGTTACTGGGAAGATGAAGAAAAGCGATAAATTAGCTAATATTTTATTAAATAATCCTTTATTTACTTTTATAGTACTTTTTTTATTAAGTTTTTCTTTTACAAGATTATTTTTTGAATCAAGTACATTAAAGAGTTCCCTTATTTTATCCATAATTTCAATATTTGTAAGCGAATTAATCTTGAGATTATTTTTGATTCTTATATATGGAACTAAATATATTTATCGATTTTTACCTTTTTATATTATTGGAGATAAAAGTTGTGGATACAAATTTAGAAAAAATTTAAACTCCTCAAAAATTAATTTCCCAATTTATGAGAGACATGCTTTCCCAGGAAATATTAAAATACCAATTGATATTAAGGAAAATATTAGTAAAAGAGTAAAATTTAATACAGATGAAAATTCATTGAGAATTACTCCTTTTAATTCAAATTTCTCTAAAACAAAACTAAAAATAATTTGTAGTGGTGGATCTACAACAGCGGGAATTGGTATAAATGATGAGGATACATGGCCAAATAAGTTAAAAGAAAAATTAAATGAAAATGGATATGAATGCGAAGTTTTGAACGCCGGTGTTTACGGCTATGATTCTTTTCAGGAACTTCAAAATATTAAAAATAATTTGATTAAACTTAAACCTGATGTAATTATCCTCCATCAGGGATGGAATGAAGAGTTTGAATTTAGTGCATTAGGTGCTGGAAAATATTTTAAACCTAATCACGCTAGAGGATACTTTGAAAAAATGTATTTTTTTACAAATAATATTCCTTTTCTACCTACAAAATTAATTACTTTTTTACTTCTTTATAGATTTCTAAGAAGAAGATTTAGTTTGATTGGGAATAAAAGTTTTCAAAAAGAGAAGAGATGGAGTGTTTTATTAAATGATAAATATATTAAAAATTGGTTTGATAATATTTATGAGATAAGTAAGATATGTAAAAAAAATAAAATACATTTATTTTTAGCAGATTATCCTTGTCTTGTTAATACATATGATAGTAAAGAAGATAGGAACACTTATATCCAGAATTCAAGATTAACAAATAATTTTGCTGCTTATCAGTCCTTTGCTAAAGAAAGAATTGAAGAATTCTATTTTAAATTATCAAATTATTTTGATATTATTGATGGAAAAATACTTTTTAAAGATTTTAAAGGTAAGGAAAGATTAAATTTATTTTCTGATGAAATACATTTGTCAGAAAAAGGTGAAAAACTTTTTTCTGAATCTATTTTCAAATCTCTCGAAAATAAGTTAATTAAAGATAGAAATTTATTATTAATTAAAGAATCAAAAAAGATATTAACAGAATCTGATTATCGCAAATTAAGGAAATTAGTTGGAATTAATAGTAGAGAGTTAAATATTGATATTCGAAGACACATTATAAAAAATCTATCAATTAGCGATGATGATAAATTAACTGTTTCTACTGATGTATATACCACTTCATAAATAAAATATTTTTTGATTGGTTTATGGTAAATTAATTTTATAATTGAAAAAAATATAATATGGACATTAAAAGAACAATATTAAAAAGTGACGCATCTATTTTAGATGCATTAAATGTAATCAATGGTAATGAGGCATTAATTGCTTTTGTTGTTGATGAAAAAAGAAAATTAATAGGTACTATTACTGATGGTGATTTAAGAAGAGCTTTTCTGAATGGTTTTAGTCATGAAGATAAAGCAAGTGATATCATGAAAAAAAATTTTAAATATCTACATCAAGGCGCAAGTTATGCAGATTCTTTTTTATTGATGGAGAAATATGATTTAGGCCAAGTCCCTATTGTTAATAAAGAGTTTGAATTAATTGATATATATTTAAAAAAAAATTCAGGAATAAAGAAATATAATCCTGTGATAATAATGGCTGGAGGAATGGGTAAAAGACTTAGACCTCTTACAAATAATTGTCCAAAGCCAATGCTGCAAGTAGGAGGAAAGCCTATTCTTGAAAGGATATTAGAAAGCTACATAAAAGCAGGTTTTTGTAAGTTTTATTTTTCTGTAAATTATTTAAAGGAACATATAATTGAATATTTTTCTGATGGATCAAAGTGGGGAGTCGAAATTAAATATTTAGAAGAAAAAAAAGCATTAGGAACTTCTGGTTCTTTGAGCTTATTACCTGATAACTTAGATAAACCAATTATTATTTCTAATGGAGATGTTTTAACTAATTTTCATCCCTTAAATATGTTGGAATTTTTTAATAAAAATAATTCTTTTGCAACCCTTGCGGTTATTGAGCATAAGTTAGATATTCAGTTTGGTGTCGTTGAATTTGAAGGAACTGATTTGATAAAATTCAGAGAAAAACCTTCTTTTATAAAACATATAAATGCTGGGATTTATATTTTAAATCCAAATATTTTAAAACTTTTACCAAAGAACAAATTCTATGATATGCCTTCATTACTTTTGAAAGCCAAAGAATTAGGAAAAAAAGTTTCCGTATTTCCTATTAAAGAATATTGGCTTGATATTGGCAACCCAGATTCTTTAAAAGAGGCAAACTTAAATTGGCTTATTAAGTAAATAGTTTATGAAAACTATTGCTTTAAGACTTGCTTTTTAAGTAATCGGATTTAAAACTGATGATGTAGTCATTATTACACCTATTAGCTTAGTTTCTATAGATAATCTTTAAAACACTACCGATTCATTCCGCATTTCGTTGATCAAGAATATGATTCGTTATGGTTTTCTTCTAAATCTATAAAAATTCGAGGGAAGAGATAGCTGTCATAAATCAAATTTTTTTATAAATAAACCAAGAGAAATATTAATATAATTTCAACAGTGAATTTTTTGGGTTGTCTACAAATCTAATTGAATTAAAAAAAGTCTCTAAAGATTGGAAAATACCTCTGCGAGAAGATGCTTCTGAGGTTAATGAAAGTAGATGGATAAAACCGATAAACCATTGAATTTCGGTATTAAGTTTTAAGAAGTTGTTTTAAGCTTTAACGGAAAAAAA
>CEUK01354126.1_pt1 | contig 10813 bp, 9 predicted proteins | sample 356451 | NCBI WGS metagenome assembly CEUK01 (sample SAMEA2622843, study PRJEB7988) | marine metagenome | isolation source: saline water (ENVO:00002010), including
CTGAAGAAGCACCTGCTACTGAAGAAGCGCCTGCTGCTGAAGAAGCGCCTGCTGCTGAAGAAGTACCTGCTTCTGAAGAAGTACCTGCTGCTGAAGACAAAGAAGAAAAATCCGCTGAATAGATTGATTATGAAAAAGGAAGAATGTTTCTTTCTTGGAATAATCAGTACAAAACACGGTTATAAGGGAGACGTTAATATCAAATTAGATGTCAATAGCTCTAAGAAATACAAGGAACTAGATTACTTATTCATTGATTTGAATGGTAATTTGGTACCTTTTTTTATAAACTCCCTACGCTTTAAAAACAACAACATCGCTTTAGTTAAATTTGAAGATGTAAAGGATGAAGATAGTGCCAATTCACTAATTGGAAAATCGACTTATTTACCACTAGATTTACTGGAAGAAAATGAAAGAGCCCTTAAAGCATTAATACATTTTCAAGTTATTGATAAAAATCACGGTGAACTTGGACAAGTAATTGCTATTCAAGAAAATAAACTTCAAGATTTAATGGTCATCGATTTCAAGGGCACAGAAATACTTATTCCATTTGTAGAAAACTACATAGAATCCATAGATAACAAAAAGAAAGAAATTCATCTGCATACCCCTCATGGTTTAATTCACCTTTAAGTTTAGAATTTAGCCCACAATAATTACACTTCATCTATAGTTTCATAACTATATATTTGTAAGATGAAATTGTTAGTATTAATTCTTTGTTTTCCTTTTATAGCTCTTTGCCAAAAAGATACTTTTCTGATAAAAGAAATGTATTACAAAGATAAAGACACTCTAATATTAGCTGATATTGAGGAAATTGAAATATTACATTTTAAAAACAGTGAGGACGAAAGGTATTTTAGACGGCTTCAGTACAAAACCCTCAAGGTCTATCCTTATGCTAAACTAGCCGCAGAACAATTGGACAGCATACAAAATCAATTAAAAGTTATCCCAAAAAGAAGAAAACGCAAAGCCTTTATCAAAGCCACAGAACAATGGGTCAAAGAAGATTTAGCACCAGAATTAAAAAAATTATCCCGATGGGAAGGGCGCATACTCTCTAAGCTAATTTTTAGAGAAACCAACATCAGCACCTATCAGATAGTTAAAGATTTAAAAGGCGGTTTCCACGCTTTTTTTTGGCAGGGGATGGCAAAACTGTACGATAACAACCTCAAAACACCCTACCAGCCCCAAAGTGTAGAAGAAGATAAATGGATAGAATACATTATTGAAGATGCAAAGAAAAAAGAGATAATTGAGTAATCTTATCTCGAAAACTGTGCAGATAGCTTTTTGTTTCTAGGTCCTTCAGAATAATCATAAAAGCCTTCACCAGACTTGACCCCTAATTTACCAGCTGTTACCATATTAACTAATAATGGACAAGGGGCATATTTTGGATTACCAAAGCCAGCGTACATCACTTCTAATATAGATAAACAAACGTCTAAACCAATGAAATCTGCCAAATGTAATGGCCCCATTGGATGTGCCATCCCTAGCATCATTACGGTATCAATTTCCTCCACACCAGCTACGCCCTCATGTAGGCAAATAATAGCTTCATTAATCATAGGCATCAAAATACGATTAGCAACAAAACCGGGATAATCGTTTACTTCAACAGGAACCTTATTTAAGGATTTGGAAACTTCCATAATAGTGTTTGTCACATCATCAGACGTAGCATAACCACGAATTACCTCTACCAACTTCATTACAGGCACAGGATTCATAAAGTGCATGCCGATAACCTTGTCAGCACGTTTGGTAGCAGATGCAATTTTAGTAATAGAAATTGAGGAAGTGTTTGAACCTAGAATGGTATGCTCATCACACAACTCATCCAATTGAGAGAATATTGTTAATTTAATATCCATATTTTCGGTAGCTGCTTCAACCACCAAATCCAAACCTTTTACAGCAGAAGACATATCGGTGAAAGTTTCTATATTATTTAAAGTTTTAGTTTTGTCGGCATCAGAAATTTTTTCCTTAGCAACCATTCTATCTAAATTTTTAGAAATGGTAGCCAATGCCTTTTCTAGTGCTGCCTCTGACAAATCAATTAAGCGAACGCAATATCCACTTTGAGCAAAAATATGAGCAATACCATTACCCATTGTTCCAGCCCCAATAATACCAATATGTTTCATAATATCTTAATTTTATTTTATACAAAAGTAATAAATACTATTGGCTCTTTTTACGTAGTAAAGGTACAAATGAACAATCATCTAAAATATTTTTTTCTATATCTGTTTCTGTTGTTTTAGTGATTAATACCATTTTCTGAATATCAGTATCACCAACAGGTATTACCATTCTTCCTCCAATTTTAAGCTGATTTATTAAATCATCTGGAATAAATGGAGCTGCTGCTGTTACTATTATTTTATCAAATGGAGCAAAATTAACTAACCCTTTATAACCATCACCATAAAAAAACATAGGATGATAACCGAGTTTTGGTAAAAAATTTTTAGTCTTATAATACAAATCCTTTTGTCTTTCAATAGTGTATATTTGCGCTTTTAACTCTAGTAAAATTGCTGTTTGATAACCAGATCCCGTACCAACTTCAAGGATTTTATCTCTGGGTTTTATTTTTAATAATGATGTCTGATATGCAACGGTGTAAGGATTTGAAATAGTTTGACCTGAACCGATAGGAAAAGCCTTATCTTGATAAGCGAATTCAAGAAAAGCTTTATCAATAAATAAGTGTCTTGGAATTTTAGATATAGCTGCTAATACTGCTTGATCATTTATATCTTTCTCTCTTAGTAATTCGACTAACTTGAGACGTAAACCTTGATGTCTAAAATTATCATCCATATAATAGATTTCAAAAATACTATTAAGTATGTATTAAATTTCTATTTTAGCATAAATTATATTACTTCAATGTTAAAAATAGGAGTTATTGGCGCCGGTTACCTAGGTAAAATACATCTCAACATACTTTCTAATTTAAAAGATAAATATGAAGTAATTGGATTTTATGATTCTGATAGAGAAAATGCAAAAATTGTAAATCGTTCATTTAGAATAAAATCATTTAAATCAATAGAACTACTAATCGACGAAGTTGATGTTATTGATATTGTATCACCAACTATTTCTCATTTTGATTGTGCTAGTTTAGCTATTAAAGCAAATAAACACGTTTTTATTGAAAAGCCTATCACTCAAACTGTTTTTGAAGCAGAAAAAATTATGAAACTTGCTAGAGAAGCTAGTGTTAAAGTACAGGTTGGCCATGTAGAAAGATTTAACCCAGCATTTAAATCAGTAAAAGATTTGATAAATAAACCATTATTTATAGAATCTCACAGACTAGCTGAATTTAATCCAAGAGGTATAGATGTTCCTGTAGTTTTAGATTTGATGATACATGATCTCGATATAATTATTAAAATAGTTAATTCACCAGTAAAGAGTGTTCAAGCTTCTGGAGTATCAGTAATTAGTGATACTAATGACATTAGCAATGCTAGAATAGAATTTAATAATGGATGTATATGCAATCTAACAGCAAGTAGAATATCTCTTAAAAATATGCGTAAAACTCGTATTTTTCAAAAAGATGCTTACATATCTATTGATTATTTAGAAAAGAAAACAGAAATTATTAGAATTAAAAACATTAAATCGACTGATAAAATTGATCCACTTAGTGTTGTTCTTGATGTTGGAAAAGGTAAAAGAAAAAAGCAAATTTATTTTGAAAATACAAATGTTGAAGAGAGTAATGCTATAGAAGATGAATTAATCAGTTTTGCTAATGCTATAAATGAAAATATAGAGCCTGAAGTTTCTATTGAAGATGGTTTGAGAGCTTTAGAATTAGCTCATAAAATTCTTGATACTATGAAATCTTCTAATCAATCTAAAATAGTGTAAAAAATAAGTTGAAATTAGTACAATTATGAGATTCTTTTTTTTAATCACAATTTTATTTTTTTTATGTAATTGTGAATCAATTAATATAGAAGAAGAAAATCCATCTTTAATTACAATAGAATCTATTGAATTAAATGGTAATCACACATATAAAATTTCTGATGCATGGGTATACGTAGATAATGAATTTCAAGGTGTATTTCCACTACCTGCAAGTTTTCCTATATTTAAAACAGGTAATCAAGAAATTATAATTGAAGGTGGTATAAAAAAAAATGGGATTTCTGCAAGTCGTGAAAACTATCCTTTCTTTACTTCATACGAAGTTAACCTAGATCTACTTCAAAATCAAAATAATTTTATTTACCCTAATGTTAATTACTCATTAACCAACTTCCCATATAATGAAAATTTTGAAGGTACGGGATTGAGCTTAAGTGTTGTTTCAGATTCAACGAATCATATACTTGAAAAAATATATAATAATTCTAACGAAAATTTTGGAAATTATCATATTAAAAGTGTGATTTCTGGATCATATGGCGAATTATTTGAATGTACAACACCAAATTTTGATTTACCTAAAAACCAATTAGTTTACCTAGAATTAGATTATAAGTGTAATTCTCCCATTATGGTTGGAATATATGCTAATGGAATATCATTAGTCGAAAAAAATATTATTATGTATCTAAATAAAAAAGATGATTGGAACAAAATTTATATTTCATTAACTGAAGTAATATATAATTATAACGATGCGATCAACTATAAATTATTTTTTGCAATTCCAAGAGACACAACTATAAGTCAAAACGAAATGTATTTAGATAATATTAGATTACTTTATGAAGAATAATTTTTTGCATACAATTAAATATATTATTACAGATATATTTGGCGCATCCTTAGCTTGGATTTTATTTATGTACTATAGAATATTTTATCTTGACAAATCTATTTTTACAATAAAAAATGAATATATTTTAAATATGTTTATTATTAGCTTGTGTTGGGTTATATTATATTCATTATTAGGGCACTATAACGCAATTTATCGTAAATCAAGACTAAAAGAAATTAGTCAGATATTTTTAGCAACTATAATTGGCGTAATAATAATTTTTTTTGGTATTCTTCTTGATGATTTAATCATAAACTACAAACAATACTACACATCATTTATAGCTTTATTTTGTTTTCATTTTATTATCACATCAATATTTAGATTTTCACTAACCACTAGAACAGCTTTGAGAATTCATAATAAAGTAATTGGATTTAATACTTTAATTATTGGTAGTAATAAAAAAGCTGAAGTTTTATATAAAGATTTAGAAAATGAACAAAAATCAAGTGGGCACATTATATTGGGGTTTTTAAATGTTGATGATAAAGAAAATCACTTACTAGAAAAACACATTCCTCATTTAGGAAATTTTGAACAAGCAAATCAAATAATTAAAGATAAATGCATTGATGACATTATAATAGCAATAGAGTCATCTGAACATCATAAAATTGAACGTATTCTTAATGAATTAGAAAATATCAATGTTTATGTTAAAATCATTCCTGATATGTACGATATACTTTCTGGAAGCGTAAAAATGAATTCTATTCTTGGAACACCACTTATTGAAATAAAACACAAACTATTACCAAAATGGGAGCTTGTAGTTAAAAGAATTTTAGATTATCTATTTTCATTTTTAGCAATTCTAGTATTATCGCCCTTTATGATTATAACTGCAATTGTTGTTAAAATAAGTTCATCTGGGCCTATTATTTATAAACAAGAACGAATAGGACAATACGGTAAAAAATTCAATATATATAAATTTAGGTCAATGTATGAAGACGCTGAAAAAGAAGGCCCTAAACTCTCTAGTAAAACAGATTCAAGAATTACTCCTTGGGGACGAATTATGAGAAGAATTCGGCTAGATGAAACTCCACAATTTTTTAATGTTTTGTTTGGTCATATGAGTTTTGTAGGACCTCGACCAGAACGTGACTTTTTTGCCAATCAACTTTTAAAAAAAGCACCACACTACAAACATATTTATAGAGTAAAACCAGGTATTACGTCTTGGGGTATGGTAAAGTTTGGCTACGCTGAAAATATAGATGAAATGCTCGAAAGATTAAAATTTGACATTCTTTACATAGAGAATATGTCACTGCTTATTGATTTAAAAATAATGATTCATACAGTGCTTATTATACTGCAAGGAAGAGGTAAATAAAATTAACTTCTTTTTTTCTTCCAATTACTAAATTTTTCTGTTTTGGTCTCAAAATCATTTAAAGAAGTAGTTTTTGTTTGCAAATAATTAGCAAATAGTGCAGCTATTTTAGCTTCTTCTTTACAACTATTATCTAAAACTGAAGGGTCTGTGAAATGATTTTTAACAAAATGAGTATCAAAATCACCATTAAAAAAATCTTTATGATTCATCACAAATAATGCAAAGGGTAAAGTAGTTTTTACTCCAACAATGGTATAATCCATAATAGCTCTTTTCATTCTTGAAATAGCTTCTTCCCTATCTTTTCCATAAGTTATTAATTTAGATAACATAGAGTCATAATAAATAGGGATTTCCATACCTTCCTCAAAACCATTGTCCAATCTAACGCCAACACTATCAGGTAAGACATATCGTTTTAATAAACCAATATCAGGTGAAAAATTATTCATTGGGTCTTCAGCATAAACTCTAACTTCTAAAGCATGACCTTGAATGGATAAATCATCCTGAGAAAAAGATAGAGTCTGACCTTGAGCAATTTTAATTTGTTCTTTGACTAAATCAACACCAGTAATCATTTCTGTAACTGGATGCTCTACTTGTAGTCTTGTATTCATTTCTAGAAAATAGAAATCTTTATTTTCATCTAGTAAAAACTCTACTGTTCCAGCACCAACATAGTCACAAGATTTTGCTACATTAACGGCACATTGCCCCATAGCCTCACGAATTTCTGGAGTAAGTACTGTAGATGGTGCTTCTTCGATAACTTTTTGATGGCGACGCTGAATAGAACATTCTCTTTCAAACAAATGTACAACATTACCTTGCGTATCAGCTAAAACTTGTATTTCTATATGTCTTGGCGAACCCACATAACGTTCCATAAAGACTGAGCCATCACCAAATGAAGATATAGCTTCGCTTACAGCCAATTTCATCTGTTCTTCAAAATCTTTGGCTTTTTCTACTACTCGCATTCCTTTACCACCGCCACCAGCAGCTGCTTTAATAAGTATTGGATATCCGATTCCTTCTGCAATAGACTTAGCTTCTTCCAAATCAGTAATCTTTTCATCGGTACCTGGAACCATAGGCACATCAAAGGCTTTTACAGTAGCTTTAGCTTTGAGCTTATCACCCATCATCTCCATAGCTTCTGCTGAAGGACCTATTAAAATAATGTTTTCTTTAATTAATCGTCTGGCAAAATCAGCATTTTCAGATAAAAAACCATAGCCAGGGTGAATAGCATCTACTTCTAAATTTATGCATATCTCAATAATTTTATCAATATTAAGATAAGACTCTGAAGATGGTGGTGCTCCTACACATACGGCCTCATCGGCATAACTGACGTGTGGAGATAAACGATCGGCTTCGGAATATATAGCAACTGTTTTTATACCCATTTCTTTAGCAGAACGCATAACACGTAAGGCAATTTCTCCTCTATTTGCAATTAGTATTTTTTTCATTTTTCTCAAAATCTAGTGTAAATATAGAATAAAAAAAAAGCAGCTAAATAGCTGCTTTAAAGTTTTTATTAAATGTTCTATGCCAAGACTTCTTTTACCTTTTCAGCAGCCTCTTGTAATAAAATAGCAGAGACAACTTTAAGTCCACTTTCATCAATAAGTTTTTTAGCTTCTACAGCATTAGTGCCTTGTAGCCTTACAATTATTGGAATATTTATTTCTCCTATATTTTTATAAGCGTCAACAACACCTTGTGCTACTCTATCGCAACGCACAATACCTCCAAAGATGTTAACTAGTATAGCTTTCACACCTTCATCTTTCATAATGATTCTAAAAGCTTGCTCTACTCGAGCTGCATCGGCTGTACCACCAACATCAAGAAAGTTAGCAGGATTACCACCTGCTTGTTTGATGATATCCATAGTTGCCATTGCTAAGCCAGCACCATTAACCATACAACCAACATTGCCGTCTAATTTGACAAAGTTTAGTCCATATTCTCCAGCCTCTACTTCTGTTGGGTCTTCTTCTCTTTTATCTCTCAGGGCAGCGTAATCTTTATGTCTATACAAAGCATTGCCATCAAGGGCAACTTTAGAATCTACTGCTAAGATTTTGTCATCAGAAGTTTTTAAAACTGGATTAATCTCGAATAAGGCAGCATCAATACCATCATATGCCGAATATAATGCAGAAACAAAATTAGTCATCTCTTTGAAAGCCATACCACTTAAGCCTAGGTTAAAGGCAATTTTTCTACATTGAAAACCTTGCAAACCAACCTTAGGGTCTATTTCTTCAGTAAATATCAAGTGTGGTGTCTTGTCAGCAACTTCTTCAATATCCATACCACCCTCTGTAGAATACATTATCATATTTCTTCCGGTAGAACGGTTGAGTAATACAGACATGTAGAATTCGGCAGTTTCACTATCTCCGGGATAATATACATCTTCAGCAATTAGTACTTGATTTACTAATTTTCCTTCGGAAGAAGTTTGAGGAGTAATTAGACGCATTCCTAAAATATCATTAGCAATATTTTTAACGTCATCTAAAGATTTAGCAAGTTTTACACCACCACCTTTACCACGACCACCAGCGTGTACTTGGGCTTTGATAACCCACCACGATGTTCCTGTTTCCTCATTCAATTGTTTGGCTGCCGCAACAGCTTCTTCAGGAGTAGAGGCTACAATACCTCTTTGAATACGAACTCCAAAACTATTTAAGATTTCTTTACCTTGATACTCGTGTAAATTCATAATGAAAATATTAGTTAAGCAAAAGTATATTAATGTTTGGAATAATGAAACAACAGAATGGCATTATTTGGTAAATTTGTCCCCTAATTATTAACACTTGATGAAGCACCTATTTCTATTACTTTTTAGTCTTCCCCTAATTATTCAGGCACAGACCAAAGCATATCAAATAAAAAGAGCTGAAACAAAGCCTACAACTGATGGTAAAATAACAGCTAAAGAATGGGCTATACATGATTCAGCTGGTGAATTTATAAGTTATTACCCCATAAGTGGTGCAACTATGCCAAAAGGCTTTAAAACAGAATGGAAAGCCACTTATGACAATCAATCCATCTATTTTGCGGTGTCCATGTATGATCCCAGATCCGATAGTATTATGAGTCAATTGTGCAAAAGAGATAGAATTGAAGGAAGTAACAACGACCACATTATTATTAGAATAAACCCTTATCAAGATGGACAAACCGATTTTGGTTTTAAGCTATCGCCTTTGGGTGTTCAAGAAGATGTAAAATTCACCACCAACAGAGAAGACTCCAATTGGGATATGGTTTGGAAAAGTGAAACTTACCGAGATGATAAAGGTTGGTATGCTGAGTTTGAAATCCCCTATTCTGCTCTGCGTTTTCCAAAAAGCGAAGTACAAGATTGGAGTGTCAATATCGTTAGACATATCAGAAGATACCGAGCATCATATGCTTGGAATCCCATAGATATTACCAATGAGAACATCAGTTCTCAAGCGGGTACAGTTAAAGGTTTCAAAAATATAGAACCCCCATTGCGACTGTCATTTTTGCCCTATATATCTTCTTATACTACAAACTTTGATGGAGAAACAGAGTATAGCTTTAATGGGGGTATGGACGTTAAGTATGGTATAAACGAAAGTTTTACCTTAGATATGACTTTGATACCTGATTTTGGACAAGTGGGCTTTGACAATCAAGTACTAAACCTCTCTCCTTTTGAAGTACAATACGATGAGAAAAGACCGTTTTTTACTGAAGGTACAGAGTTGTTTGATAAAGGCTATCTCTTCTATTCTAGACGTATCAGTGATAATCTGTTAAATGCTACAAAAGTAACAGGAAGAACTAAGAACAACTTAGGTGTAGGTATTCTAAATGCTGTAACCAATGAAACAGAAATCGACCCCTTGAGTAATTACAATATTGTTGTTCTTGACCAGTCCTTTGCTAAAAACTCCTACCTGACATTTACCAATACGAATGTACAACGTAAAAGTGGCGATAAAGCTAATGTAACTGGATTGCTGTCGGTAATTAGAAACAAGAGTAATACCTATCAATTTTTTGGTAATTACAGATTCAGTCATATCAAAGGTTCTGAAAATACAGAACAAGGCTTTGCCTCCTATATGAATGTGAGTAAGGTAGCTGGTAAGTTACAATTTGGACTAGCAAACAACATAGAGAGTGATAACTACAATCCCAACGATATGGGCTTTTTATACAACAATAACGAGTTTAATACTTCGGCAGACATTAGTTACCGCATTACAGAATCTACTAAACGATTGGTCGATTTTAAATGTAATGCATCTATAAGCTATGAACAATTGTATAAACCACGTTTATTTAGTGAATTGAGCTATGAGGTACGTCAAGTATCTACTTTCAGAAACTTTTTGACTTGGGGTATTTCTTCTAGAGGTGATTTGACTGAAGGAAACGACTATTTTGAATCCAGAACTAGCATTGACGATGTCTTTAAGCGTTCTAAAAAATACATTGCTCGTATGTTTTTCTCTAGTGATTATCGAAAAAAACTAGCCCTAGACATTAGTTTTGGTGGTGGTCAAGCTCCTCTATATAACGAGCATACCTTGTTTTTCCGTATGTCGCCAAGAGTGCGTTTTAGCGAG
>CEUK01354124.1_pt1 | contig 10798 bp, 5 predicted proteins | sample 356451 | NCBI WGS metagenome assembly CEUK01 (sample SAMEA2622843, study PRJEB7988) | marine metagenome | isolation source: saline water (ENVO:00002010), including
ACCATTTGATGCTGTCCATAAATAAGTATATCCAGGTGTACCTCCGTCTGGTATTATATTAATAGAACCATTTGAATCTCCAAAACAAAGAAGATCAATTAAAGATGAAGGATCAAGTGAAACAGTTAAATCATCTGGTTGAGAAATGGTAAATGTATCCTGAATATCATCACATTGATCTTCAGAAATAATAATAGTATAATCTCCTGCAATTAAATCATTAAAAACAATAGGACTTACAAAAGGTCCTCCTTGATCAAAAACTCCATTGAGAAGTAACTCATAATTTTGACTATTCCCTGAGCCTCCAGAAACATCAATTTGAGCAAAACCATCTGCATCACCAAAACATAAAAGATCAGTTGTATTAATTTCATTAATCACAAAATCGTCGTGTTCTGTTATTGTGAAAAAGAAAGGATTTGTTTCACAATCTGCAGGTCCCGTAGTAACACCAATAGCAAAGTATTCACCTGGACATAAATTATTGATAGTTAAGCTGCTAGCTTGATCAAAATCAAAAAACTCAGAAAGAGAATTTTCATTATCAACAGCATTAGGAATTCCATCATCATCTGTATCTCCATCTACTGAATTTAAATCACCATCTCCGTCAATATCATTATCTAATATATTTCCTTCTGAATCAATATCAATTCCATCACCATCTTGATCTGCTAATGTATAAAATAGATCATATGTAGTAAGGTTAAAGAGACCATTTGGAATAAGTGTAACTTCTCCATTACATTCATCATCACAACTCGGAATAACTTCATCGATAGTCGCATCTAAATCTTCATCATAAATAAAGTTCCAAGAATGTATAAGCTCACATCCATTACTATCAGTAATAACAACATAATAAATACCTTCGTCCAAAACACTAACAAAACTATCTGTCGAAGGAAGTAGTAAATCTGTATCTACTTCCAATCCATCTTCATCAATATCCTGATACCAGGCATATGTATATTCTAAAGTTATTGGATCTGGTTGACCTCCAAAGACATCATTAACAAAAAACCAATTGTCTTCACCAGGGCAAAGAACAAATTCATCATAATTAGCGTCTAATTCAGGATATTCAACGACCTGGAAATCATTTTGAACTTGACAACCAGCTGCACTAGTAGTTAATACAGAATAGAACTCCCCTACATTTGATGCATCAAATATAAATGAATTTGCAGTAGAAATTAAATTACCTGTAGTAGCATCATACCACTCATATTCATATGGAGTTCCTCCACCCGAACTAACCAAGTAGATTTCTGCATTATCGCCTGAACAAAATCCAACTTCTTCATCATCAACTAAATTATCGGTAACTTCATAAAAAAGATCTGTATTTAACTCCTCGATATCTCCATATTCAATATCAAAACTATAATCTATACTACAATTATTATTATCAGTAATAGTAATTGTATAGGTACCGTTACATAGATTATTTAAATTAAATGAACTTGGATCTAAAGGTTCAATTGTATTTTGGACAGATAAATCAGGAAAAATAATTTCAATTTCATAATCAGTCACACCACCAGTAATAAGAGATATTTCAACTTCACCACCACATTCAATTACAGCACTATCAGGGTCATCAAAATCATTACAATATGTTACAACTGGCTCTGAAACAATTAATTCATCAGGAGCATTAATTGGAACATCTAAATTATCTGAACAACCATTAATATCAGTAACAACTAAATTATAAGTGCCACTGACTAAGTCAATTAAATCTTCATCATTCTCTTGACCTGTTAGATCAATTGGATTTCCATTATTATCTACTCCAGTCCATAAATAGTTAAATCCATTGATCGGATCAGGAGTTCCTCCATTAATTGTTATATCAATAATACCTGTTGCATCATCACTACACAATAAATTCGTAAATGAAGTTAGATCAACCGATATAATTAATTCATCTGGTTCCGATACTGTAAAGCTTTCAGGATCAGATTCACAACCATTATCATCGGTAACAATTAAAGTATATGTTCCAGGAGATAAATCAGTTAAATCTTCAACTATTTCATCTCCAGGGTTAATAAAACCATCAACTGTTGTCCATAAATATGTATATAGAGGTGTTCCTCCAGATATATCAACTTGAATCTCTCCATTATTGTCTCCATTACAAGCGATATCTAAAAGAGAATTGACTATATCAAGTTCAATAATTATATCTGTTGGCTCTTCAATAGTAAACTCAAATTCTTTAGGACAAAGACTTTCATCTAAAACAGTGACTTCATAGGTGCCGGGCACAAGGTCGGTTAAATCTTGGTTAGTCTCTTGACCAAGAGGTACCACGCCTCCATTTGATGCTACCCATGAATATGTATATGGTGCCACACCTCCATCAACTTCTATATCAATTGAAGCATTTCCTTCATTAAAGCATCCAGTAAAGATATTTTCTGAAATTAAAATGTCATCTGGGGATGAAATGGTGAAAGTTTGAGTAAAGTAACATCCACTAGGTTCTTCATTTATTCCATTGATAATAGCAGTATTATCAAAAACTTCTAATGTATAATCACCTGCTATAAGTCCAGAAAGATCTTCATTATTCTCTTGACCTGTCAGATCAATTGGATTTCCATCATTATCTACACCAGTCCATAAATATGAGTATGGTAAGCTACCTCCATCAACAGAAATATTTAATGTACCATTATCATCTCCAAAACAAACAAGATTAGTTAGAGAAGGATCTAAATTAACTTCAACATTATCTGGTTCAATAACATCAAAAGGAAAACTATCTGAACATCCGTTAGCGTCTGAAATGATAACAACATAATTTCCTGCAGACAAATCACTTATGTCTTGAGTAATAGCACCTGTAGACCATAAATATGTGTAGCCAGGTGATCCACCATTTACATTTAAATCAATAAATCCGTTAGAATCACCAAAACAATCTAGTGATAAATTTGAAAAGGGATCTAATGTGGCTTCAATAGGAGGAGGTTCTGTTATAGAAATAGTTAATGGGGTTGATTCACAACTAGTTCTATCTATCACAACGACTGTATAATCACCAGCTACCAAGTTGGTTAAGTTTTGGTTATTTTCTTGTCCCAAAGGAATAACACCACCATTTGAAGCTGTCCATGTGTAATTATAAATTGGACCACCTACTCCACCAACTACATCAATATCAATAGATCCATCTGAATCGCCAGGACAAATTAAATCTGTAAACGAACTCCCTAATTGAGAAACAACGATTTCATCTGGCTCATCAATAACAAAAGTTTGTGGATCTGATTCACAACCATTATCATCAGTAACGGTAATAGTGTAAGTGCCAGCACCAATAGAAAGATCTTCAGTAAATCCAACAATAACTGGTGGTGGAACCAATTGCTCCCAAACAAAACTATATGAACCTGATCCACCCGAAACATTAATATCTATAAAACCATTATCATCAAAACAAGGTGCATCTTCACGAAGTTCAAGAGAAACTTCAATTTCATCTGGTGCAGTTATTTCTTGAACAAATGGCTCTGAACAACCACTAAGATCAGTAACTGTAAGAGAATAAGTTCCTGAAACTAAATCTGTAAGATCTTCAAGGTTTTCTTGTCCTAGAGGAATTACACCACCATTTGATGCTGTCCATTCATATGAATATGTTCCTATTCCGGTGCCTCCAAATACATCAATGTCAATAAAACCATTAGAATCATCAAAACAATCTAAATCTATAGTAGATGGCAGTATATTTATTTCTATTTCAGGTTGCTCAATGACATTAATTGTTTGAGTAAAATAACAGCCATTTTCAACTGGCAATAAGGTGATTGGATCAATAGTAGAATTAGCATCAGTAATTATTAGCGTATATGATCCACTAACAAGATTATCTAAATTTTGATTATTTTCTTGTCCCAAAGGAACAATGCCACCATTTGAAGCTGTCCACAAATATGTATACACAGGTGTACCTCCAGAGATAGTTAGATCAATATTTCCCAAGTCTCCAAAACAAACACTAAGGTTTGATGTTCCTTCAGTAATAGCAGAAATAGGATTAGGTTCTGATATTACAAAAGGAAAAGTTTCTTGACAAAGTCCATCAATAACAGTTAAATTATAGGTTCCAGCAGTTAGATTACTTATATTTTGATCATTACTAAAAAAACCCCCTGGACCATTCCAAAAGTATACATATGGTCCGCCAGAATCACTAATAGTATTGTCAATATTTATAAAGCCATCAGCAGATCCATTACAAGAAACACCGAAGCCATTGTAATTTGAAATAGTTTCTTCAACTTGAATTTGAGATGGCTCTTCAATTTCAAAACTAATTGGTAAAATATCACAATTATTTAGATCTCTAACTTCAATTGAATAATTTCCAGCACTTAAATTACTAAAGGTATGAGAGTTGATAGTAGTAAATGGCTCTATATTAATAAGCCCACCACCAGCATCAAATAATTGATAAATATACTGTGGAGCACCAATGGGTGAACCACCATCTACAGTAATAGTAACTTCTCCGTCTGATTGGTTAAAACATGTTGCATCATCAATTGTTAAATCAGTAACAATAAGCTCATTAGGTTCTTGAATTTCAAATGATTGCTCAAACTGACATAAGGTAGTAAGGTCAGTAACAGTTAAAGAATAAGTGCCTGGAGAAAGATTATCTTGTTGATCAGCTTCATCATCATCAATATTATCAAATGTTCCATCATTGTCTAATATAAATGACCAATCATGAATAAATGGTCCAGGGCTTTCAGAATCAATAGTAGTTATCACACTTCCATCATTATCACCATTACAAGTAATATCTGTAGGAGTGACAGTAATATCAACTTCATCTGGGATAGGAATAGATAATGCAACTTCAAAACAATCACAAACAATGAGAGGATTATCTTCACAATAATAATATATAAATCCCGTAAAGTCCCACTCATCATCAGCGTTTAAATCTGGATTAAAAGGTGGCCAAAATGGATTATTAAAATCTGGATCTATATCGTTCTTGTTTACAGCTATTGATGAATTAGAGGATGCACTAGCACAATCAATACCCAAATTATTAGAAATATCAGACCAAAACAAATAAAATGTGCTTCCTGAATAACTTAAATTACTATCATAATTTTGAAGTTGAGTTTGTGCACAAAATCCCGAAATTGCATTTTCAGGACAAAGTGGAAGATTTAGATCAATTGATTGGTCAAAAACATCTCCGTCAAAAGTAGTAAAGGTTTCAACTTGAATTTGATCAACAGGAAATGGGTTTGGAAAATCAGGACCACACTGAGCACTAACTTTTAATGAAAACAAATTAAAAAAAAGAAAAGATGTTAGCAGAAAAAATATCTTTTTACAGAGGAAATTATTTTTAACAAATATGTCAGAATTCAACATGCCTATAAATGATACATATATAATCTTACAATATAGTAATTATATAGATAAATAAAGAGTCAAAAAAATATTTATTTATGAATTTTTTTGAAATTCTTATTCTGTATCCATCCGTCCTTACCATCAGTAAACTTAATTCTTGACCACTCACCTAAACTGTCAATGATTTTAAACTTTATCCCATTGTGAATAATAAAGTAATCATCCGATTCTTTAGAGGGTGCAATTTTAACATATTCATTTGGTGAAATTAAAACCCCAAAATCAGAGTTATTAAAAAAATTATTAGAATAAATAAGTGCAGAAGACGAAATAAATAAAAGTGGAATTAAGATAAGTAAAAGACGAAATAAAATATTTTTATAAAAAAATGATTTTAAAAAAATAAATAATAAACACACAAAAAGAATTAAATAAAGATTTATAAAAAATATCATCATCCAATTACTCAATGAAAAAAAATAACAAATATTTTTAAACCATTTAATTAAAATAAATTCAGGTAAAACTTGAATGTCGTCAATAAGTTTTGAATTTAATATCTTAAGATTGTGATTAATATCTGAATTACCTGGATCATATAATTTTGCTTTTTCAAAGTACAATCTTGCATATCCTAACTGATTCAACTTATAATAGGAGTTGCCAATATTATAAAACAAGTATTTATTATCTATTTCATCATCAATTATAGATAAATATCCTTGTAATGCCTTTTGATAATCACCTTTAATATATAATTCATTTGAAGATTGAAAAATTGAGTCTAAATCTTCATTAGAGAATGACAAAAAACATATCAACAAATTCACTAATACAATAAAATACTTCATAATAATTTCTGCTCTATTTTATTAATTACGCTAGAAACCCTGTTAGACAAATCTAAAGGCTGAAGATTGTCATTTTCATTAGAAACAGAGTACCTGTATCTCTCCAATATTTTAATTAAAGATAAATACTCAACTATTTCAGTTTTATTTATACCAAATTGATTTAATTTCTTTTCAATAATTCTAATATTTAAATTTGACTGATTTATTTTAAATCTTTCATGGATATACAAAAACAAAGCATCTAACAATTCAGAGTAAAATTTTTCATATTGATTTTTTGATAAAAACAAATTCGCATATTTTATTTTTCTATTTAATCTATTTAAAACACTCCTTTCAAATACAAAATAATTATTAATGGATGTTTTTTTAAAAATAATTGAAAGAATAAAAAGAAATAAAGGGAGAAATAATAAAATATAAAATTTAGAACTTTGAATAAAAGTACTTTTTAAGTAAGAATTTTCATAATCAGTTTTTATAAACTTAATATCCTCATTAATAACATTTATTTTTTCTTTATTTACAATTACTTGACTGTAATCATCATTATCATCAAATTTTGCCACACCTACTTTCATTTGCTTCTCTGAAGATTTAAGAGTTACGTACTTTTTAGAATTTATGTTAAAATAAGTGAATTCAATAGGATTTAAATTGTATATACCAGGGTGTCTAGGGACAATTAAATAATCTTCGCTTTTAAAGCCACTAATACCTTGACCAGTAACATTAATTTTATCAGACTGTTTAGGATCAAAAACTTCTAACTCATTATTAAATTTTGGTATTGGGGAAGTTAAAAGATTTAAATTTCCAGAACCTTTAATTTTTAACTGATAAGTTGCAGACTCGTTAACATTAATGGAATCTTTATCTAAAGAACAAACTAATGAAAAAACTCCAACAGCACCAGAAAAATTAGCTGGCTGGTTATCTTTTGGGAGTGGCAAAACATTAATAGATATTGAATTAGATTCTAAAGTGTAATTAACAGACTGAGTACTTAGCATACCAAAAAAATCTCTTCTATTAGTTGGTAAACTTGCTACTAAATCAATTACTAGATTATCAATATTTTTCCTTCCTGACGATTGGGGAATAAGAACAACTTGTTTTATGAGAGCACTATTATATGACTTATTTTGATACATTACTTTTTTGGTTTCGCTATTCACATCAACATCTTCAGTCCAAAAATCACTATACTTAATTCTTTGTGGATTTAAGTTTCCAATATTTAAATTAAAATATATTTTATATGTAAGAACTACTGGTTCACCCACATAACAGGTACTTTTACTACTATAAACTTCTAGATGTACGTTTTGAGAAACTTTATCTTGAGGAGTATTAACCTTTTTGACTACTCTTCCTTTAACCACTTGTATAGTAGTTGGACGTGTACCAATTGTTTTACCTTTAACTTTTATATTAGCAGGTAGAATTGTAAAGACACCAATTTTTTTTGGTCTTAAAACATAAGTATAACTTGACTTCTGACTGATACTTCCATTTACTATTGAAGTACTTTTGGACTGACTTGGCCCACTTAATATATTAAAATCTAAAAAAGGAGGAGGATTAAAGTTAGAACCGTTATCATCGAGAGTAAATGTGATCTCAAAAGACTCATTTAATCCTACTTTATTATTACTAATTTCAACCTCAAAGTTTTGAGCATTAAAATTTTGAATGAAAAAAAATAAGATATAAAAATAAATTCTTCTCATAAATTACCAGTCTTTATCAGTTTTGATTTTTTTGTTTGACAAATTACTTTTTTTCATTTTTTCCTGAACTTTTTTCTCCTCTCTATCTAAAGCCTCTAATATTCTACGCATATCTTCCTCAGATAGTTTATTTTCATTCTTTTGTTGTTCAAAAGCTTCTTCTTCACCACTTTCATTATCTGTGCTTTTAGAATTAGAATTTTGTTGACTATTCTCCTGGTTATTTTGTTGATTTTGCTTCTTTTCTTCATTTTCATCATTTCCGTCTGTCTGACCAGAATTTTGTTGATCTTTTTCATCATTTTTTTGATTTTGATCTTGTTTATCTTTATTATTCTCATTTTGTTGATCTTTTAATAAAGAAATAGATTTTGCAAGATTGTATCTAGCCTCTTCGTCTTTAGGATTTATTAAAAGAGAATTTTTGTATGAATTAATAGCCTCTTCTAACTCTTGTTTCTGCAAATAATTATTTCCTAAATTAAAATACGCTTCGGATTTTAGCAAACTATCAGAAGAGTTATTTACGACTTCTTTTAACAACTTTATCGACTCATCATATCTATTTTGTTTAAAAAGCGCATCGGACAAATTAAACTTAGCTTCATCAAATGAATTATTGTTAGTTAGTGATTTTTTGTACATTACTTCCGAGTCAACATACAAACTGTCATTATATAATTTGTTTGCTTTTCTAGCAATACTCCTTTCACTTTGAGCATTGATAGAGAAAAAAAATAAACATAGTGACATTAATATAAAAATTCTCATAACTAACTAAGTAATTTTTTAATAAAACTAATCTTCTTTTTTGTTAAAATAAAATCAAATATAAGAAAGAGTAATGCAATAAATAACAACCATTGAAATTGATCTTCATAATCAGAAAAAATCTCTTCTTCTTCAAATGATTTATCTAGTTTTTTCATATTATCTAAAACAAATTGAATAGCATCATTTGTATTCTTGGTCTTAATAAAATTACCATTTCCTAAAGCTGAAATTGAATTAAGTATTTGAGGATTAGCCTTAGAAATTACCACTTCTCCTTTATTATCTTTTTTATAACTTATGCCTTGATTTGAATTTACAGGAATTGGTCCTCCGCTCTCTGTACCAATATTTATAGCACATATTGTAATATTACGTTTTGACAAGTTTTTAATTTCTTGAGAATAATTTCCCTCATGATCTTCACCATCAGAAATAAAAAATAATATTTTACTTCTATCTTCTTTGTCAAAGTAATTATCAGCTAATGTGATAGCACTGCCTAAATCAGTTCCTTGAGATGGAACAATATTTGAGTCAATTGTTTTAATTAAAAGTCTTGCCATTGAGTAATCAAAAGACAGAGGCATTAAAGGATAAGCCTGACCTGCATAAACAATGAGCCCCATTCTATCAGCTACAAGTTCATCAATAGATTTTGAAATAATTTGAATACCTTTTAGTAATCTATTAGGAGCTATATCTTCAACCAACATACTTTTAGAAACATCTAGAGCAAAGACAACATCAACACCTTCTCTTTTAATATTTTGTAATTTAATCCCTATTCTTGGACCTGCTAATGCGACAACAAGGAGAATAACAATAGATATTCTAATAAGAAAATGGAACAACTTAATACCACTACTATAATTTGAGTTTATTTTTAAAAGAATCTCCTTATCGAATTTATGAATGATAGACTTTTGCCATCTATAATAAATGATAAAGATGAATAAAATAGGAATAATTATAAAAATTAAATTCAGTATTTCTGGTTTAGAAAAATCCATTAAACAATTTTTTTAAATAAAGTATAATCAAGCACTAACTCTAAAACAAAAGCAATTAAGGCAATTAAACAATATATGAAAAACTTCTCTGTAACATTGTAGAATTTCAATTCTTCAATTTCTGATTTTTCTAATAATTCAATTTCTTTATAAATTTCAGCTAATTGACTTTTTTTATCAGCACGAAAATAATTTCCACCCGTAGTATCAGCAACTAATCTTAACATATCTTCATCAATATTAGCAGGCACATCAACATAGATAGATCTGCCAAACATATCCTTGGTTGGATAAGGTGCACTACCATAAGATCCGACACCAATTGTATATGTTTTAATTGAATTCTCTCTTGCTATACTTGCAGCTGTAATAGGTTCAACAAAACCAGTATTATTTTCACCATCAGTAAGTAAAATAACTATTTTACTTTCTGCATCACTATCTTTTAATCTATTAATACAATTTGCTAAACCCAATCCAATTGCCGTACCATCTTCAATGAGACCTATATCGACATTATTCATCATATTTATTAAAATATCATGATCAGTTGTCAAAGGACACTGCGTAAAACTCTCACCCGAATAAATTACTAAACCAATTCTATCGTTTTTACGTCTTTGAATAAAATCAACGGCAAGTTCCTTGGCAGCTTCTAATCTATTTGGTTTAAAATCTTCCGCTAACATACTACTAGAAATATCCATTGCAATCATTATGTCAATTCCCTCCTTTTTTAAAGTATCAACGCTTACATCTGTTGTTTGTGGTCTAGCCAAAGCAATAATTATAAAGATAATAGCCAAAATTCTTAAAAAAAATAGTATATGAAATAAATGGGCTTTTAACCCATATCTTTTTTTACTTAAAAAACTAAAAGAAAAGTGAGAATATGTTTTATTATCATAAAAAAAATAAAACAATAATAATATTGGCACTAAAGTTAATAACCAAAAAAAGGATGGATGTAAAAAACTCATAATTAATTAATTTTCGTAATTCTCATAATTAAATACAGTTATTTTTT
>CEUK01023038.1_pt1 | contig 10790 bp, 14 predicted proteins | sample 356451 | NCBI WGS metagenome assembly CEUK01 (sample SAMEA2622843, study PRJEB7988) | marine metagenome | isolation source: saline water (ENVO:00002010), including
GATTTGTATGTAAAGAAATATAACTTATTTATTAATATTTGTAAACTATTTTATCAATATTTCTTCATTTAATGATTTAAACTGACAATCTGTATCAATATTGGTACAGTTTTGTGGAGTAAAGGAAAATAATGTTGGCTTTGATAAGATATTTCTGCGTATAATTATGAATATTCTTTTTACTAAATCTTGTAAGGAAACAAATTTTATTTACATTTAAATAAAATTTGTTTTCCCTCTACCTTTTTTCCCAAATCCAAGCCATATAAACCATAAAAACCAGCCAAGGAAGGGGACTAAATTAATAAATATCCATTTCCAATCTTTACCAAAATTATTTAGCCTTCTTAAATCGATAGCGATTTGAGGCAAGATACAAACAATTCCATAGATATTGAATCCTGTTATCTCAACAAAAAATGGCAATGTGATTAGTGTGATAATCAAATTTGCTAATTGAACATACCACCAATCTTTTATGGAAGTTTCTCCATTAAAATCTAAAAGCTGTTTCCAGAAGCAAATATATGCGTGAATGAGTTCGATAAAGAATTTATTAATCATATAAAACATTGATTTACCTAAATTATCAAACTTTTTTAGTTTTTTCTTTTCATTTAGAAATTAATCTTTAAGTATTCACTTTATTTGAAATTATTTATTTTCTAAGTTTGATAAGGAATTTTGGATATATAGTTTTTTTGTAATTCTCTCACTTTAAAAAGCTAGCATCATCAAAAAATCACCATCATTTCTATAAATTAAAAATAGTTTTTTTTCGGGACAACTCTTAAAAGGTTTAAATTAACTCCAAAAAAAGGAGAAGTTAATCTAAAGGGCTTCCTTTTAAACTGATAGAAACAATTAATAACGCAACTAAAGTAAATGTTGTATTGATATTTAAAGAATCTTCAAATAATTCGCTATAGTTCTAGAGAAATCAATAAGTTAAATTTTAAAATGAAGAATATTATATTAAGCACAAGATCAAAATATCTATTCACATTAGGAGTATTAGCTATAGGAATTGGAGTGATCTCTAAAAAAGTAATTAGCTACCCTACAGAATGTTCACCAATAAACAATAAGGAAATATCATATCTATTTAAAATTTAAATAAGCTTTGTTAGTTATTTAGTAATAGAAAATAAATTTGATAATGAAGCTATATTTTTAATCATTTACGAAAAAAAACAAACAAAAGATCTCATTAATAATAAAATAAAATTTTAAAAAGCAGTCTCCCAACGCATTAAGCAATATGAAAGAGGGTTGTATCCATTGCAATTTAAGAACTTGAATATTTTTATAACAAAATAATGAAAGTCAGCATCATTGTAATAAGCCCAAGTTGTATATACGGCAAATGCGCTAAAAGCAAGAGCAGCATATTGAAGCCAATGAGTTCCAGAGGGATCTAAACCTTTTTTGTCAAAACCTGAATTACTCATATAGCTTTATTAGTAAATTCAATTTTAGAAAAATTTTTTAATTAATGTTGATACTTTATTCCAAAATTTATTTAATCGAAACGCAGTATTTTAATACTCAGTAAAAAAGTTTATTATTATAAATAAAATTATTTCCTCAGTCTTTAAGAGACTTTTTTTAGATAGATAACCTATTGATTAAAAAGAAATAAGACTTTTATAAATAATATTTACTAGCAATTAACATTAAATCCTGAACAGTTTTTAGATTAGAAAGTATTAATACTACTTTTTTATATTAAATATATTCATTGAGAATATTTTTGAAATTATTTTTCATAACTTATAAATATATATAATTTATTGGATAATTAAACTTTTTCTGAAATTGAGAATTTATTATATTATCTCCTCGTCTTAATTTAATAATCATCTCAAAAAAGTAATTTATATAAAGCGATTGCTAATACTTTTCTTACAAGACTATAAGAAGCAATTAATTCTTATATATTTAATTTCCTTTACGCGTTAAAAATAATTGGAAGACTGATCTAGTATTTTAAGTTTTTAGTCTTGATCATTAGATTTATTTTTTTAAGTAAAAATTGCTTTGATATAAAAATGAACTTATATTTAGTCATCTATAAAAAAGAAATTTAAACTATTTTTTTTAAAGCTAAAATTTTAATGATGTTTTGTCTAGAGTGGTGGTCTCGTGGTTTAAGGCTCTAGTCTTGAAAACTAATTTAAGTTTTAGTAATATCTTCAGTTTAGAGGATAACCTGTTATTCAGTTATGAATTGGCTACCTAAAAAAATTAATAATATTTGAGTTGATTTTTAAAATTAGAATTTGATATTTTGTATATATTCTTCTAAAGAAATTTTTCAAGAGTGATTTTGTATTTTCTATGAAATAATAAAATAATACAAATGAGAAATAATTAAAAAATGAAAAATTTTTTAAAAAAAATCTATCCCATCTTTGGCATTTTACTTTTTTATAATTTAAATCTTGGAGAAAAGTTGTTGGCGAGTGGCAAAAGTTTTAAATGGCATCCTGTTGGTGTAGATCAGTATGGAAATATTACAGAGTGGATAAATATATCAAGTTTTAAAGACCTAAATAAAGATTCTTTTAGATTGCAAATGAAACTTCTAGAAGAAAATAAAGTAATTTTGGCTCGTTTAGATCTTAATTGTAGAAATAAAGATTACTATCTCAGGAAAAGAGGACAAATGTCTCAAAAAGGAACTTGGAATAGCATCCCGAAAGGTTCTAGTTTTGAAGAAATAGCAAAATTTTATTGCAAGAATACTAGTGCCGCCTCAAATTGGGGTTATACTCCACAAACAAAATATTTATGGGGTATGGAAAAACCAACTTTAGATGCAGCATCATTTAATCTCCAAGGGGAATGGATTAATGTCTATAAAAATAGTTCAAGTGAATTTCAATACAATTCAAATGTAACCAAATCATCTGACTCTGTTTTGGCTGCTTATTACTTTAAAAAAAAGTCGTACAAAAAAAATTCACCCTATATTTCATCAAAATATAATTTTGGTTGGATAGTAGTTAGTTGTAAAGAAAAACTTCACTCTACATTTAAGAAATTTAACAATACAAACATTGCAGAGTGGACCGCGCCTAAGACAGGAAGAATAGGAGGAGGGGCAGATGCAATAAGAAAAGCTGAGTGCTATTGATATTAAGTAAATAATATAATTCTTTTTTCTAAGTTATCGTAAAGAATTAATCAAAAAAGAATTTTTAATTTTTTAAGTTAATTAAATTTTATGATGCAAATTTCTCATTCTCATCTTCTTTTATTTCTTCAGGTGCCAACAATTCTGCAGGGATTGGATCTGTAAACCCACAATATAAAGTCTCACGCAAATCAGAAACTTTTTCTTCAAGATCTGCATTATTGATTACTTTCACAATACCTTGTGCTTTTGCTAGCTTATCGCATGCCCACTTTTGTTTTGATGCTATAATTTTTCCTCCTCGAAATGCACTTTTACCGACATCCTTAAGGATTTTATTTACGGTTTTAGTTTTAGCCTTTGAAGTAATAGCATCTGTTCCTCCACCTCCGCCTCCAAGTCCAGGAAGCTTTGGTCCAAATGCTAATGCTTCGCCGATTCCCAGGGTGCCACAAAGAATTAAGGCAGAAGTTGATGCTAATAATAAACGATTCATTATTTATATTTAACTATTAAATAATAGTTGCTTATTATGGTTCTTTTGGTCAAGCAATTCTTAATTTGTTTAAACAAATATCTAAAATTATATTTAATCTAAATTAATAGAAACTCAACTTTAACAACCTAAATAATCTTTATATGGTTTAATACGAAGCTTTTGCTGTTCATAATCCTTTGCAAAAGCTCCCTGATTACCTTGTTTTGCCAAACCTTCATCAATCAAATTATTAGCCCTATTAAATCTTTCGCAAGCATTTTTAATATCTTTATTATTGTATAAGACAATTCCCATATCAATTAAAATGCTTGGATCTTTAGGAGCTAATATTGAAGCTTTGATAAGAGATTGATAAGCAAAACTTAATTCATTGGCATAAAAATGATATTTAGCTTTATCTTTCCACGATGCTACATCATCTGGTTTTGCAGATAACCTAACATCTATATCTTCAATGGCATCTCGATATGAAAGTATAGATTTATTATTATTTATAAATTCTCCATATTTGAAATGTATGTAAGCCCTTATTTTCTCAAAACTTCCATCATAATTTCGGGTTTTTTCCAAAAATAATGGATTATAGAGTCTTATTGCTTTATTAATGTTGGTAAGAGCCTCTATTAAATATTCTTCTTTTCGTGAACCATCCTCAAATTTACGAATATAAACTTGGGCAATCAATGCTGGAATTACAGGTTGTTTAGAATCTAAACTCTGTGCTTTTTTTAAACTTTCTAAAACTAAAGAAGATTCCTCCAATACAAGATTTGGATTATTATTTCTTGAACTAATCCTAGCAATATTTATAAATGATCTTGCTTTACTTATAAGTGCGGCAACATTTTCTTTATCACTAGTTTTTTCAAGATTTTCTGGAAAACCCTTTGAAGGGTTAAATGGATCCACCATCTGTTTCCAATAAGGCAGATGAATACCAGCGCTATAGCTACCTCTACTTCCTATGACGATATTATCTTTTCTACTTACTTCGCGATAACCATGAATACCAACTAACTTTCCCTTTTTTGACCAAACACCACCGCCACTCATACCAATTTCAGTAGGAGCAATATATCTTAAACCGTATCCTTTACAAGTTTCAGTTATAGATGAAGGGGGGATATCAAGAGTTCCTTCACTTTCGCGTATAAAAAATTTGCCATTCTCAGAAAAAGGGTATCCCGCAACATATACATCCTTACCCAATCGTCTAATAGAGCTTTGTTTTTGTGCGACCATATATTTTTTTTCTGATCTAAACTTCAAAATTGCAAGATCTATTGGCCAAGGATATGAACTACTCATTTCAGGAGTACAATACAAACTTTTTCTCTGCGTTTTCATCAAAACAGGTGGACAAATTACTTGTAAATCTGATCCGTCGAGATTACTATGCCAAAAACCATCGGCAGTGCGTAAATTAAATTCTTCGGTGTCTACCGTTTGATTAGTTCTATTACAAACCACATGAGCTGCTGTTAGAACAGTGTAAAGATCTCCTTCCTTTTTTACAATTACACCTGAACCTGGATCAGATGCATCATTTTCTATTAAAACGGTAGTTTGTTTAATTAATACTTTTGGGTCAATTCTAGGTTTATTATCTATTTCTCTATGGTTACCTGCAAAAACATTTGAATATTGGCCTCCAATAATTATGATTAAAAATAAATTTTTTATAAATTTTAAATTATTTTTAAAGAGAACCAAATCCATCTTTTTTATCTTATCAGTGTAGAGGGTTTTAGATAAAGTCTCTCCACAGTCTCAGTCAAAACAAGAGGGTTATTTTTTAAAGAACAGTCGGTTTCAAACATTCTACATAATTTATTAGAGGGATTACCTTCACCAATAAAAAAACCAATTTTATGGGTACATTTTCCTGTATTTTTAGAATTAGTTAGACAAATTTGATCTTTTCCCCGTGATCTTTTTGTAGATATAAATAGTGAATCTTCTGGAATCAAACTAATCGTTTTATATTGTGAACAGGATAAATCGTAATTTTCAGCTAAATCAAATTCTTCAATTGATTTTAATATAGAAGATAATAGTGGTGATTTAAGACATATATCATTTTGATTTTCGGATTTAAGTGGCAACAATGAAAAAAACAAAAATGAAGTAATTGAGATGGATATAATGCGACTAAAATATGGCATGAATTTAACAAGAAATCTTTAAGCAATAATACATAATTAAGGCTTTAAATGATTATTAAAGAAAAAAATTCTTAATCTTTGAAAGAGATTAAGTTCTTGGATTTGAGCATATGAAACCTTATAGATTCCATTTTTAATACTGGTGCAACTCAATAATTTATAAAAAGGATTTTTATTATATTTCTTATCTTTATCTTTTAATTCAATTGAATTCTTAAGAAGAAACTTTGTGTAAGAGTCTGCTCTTAATTTAATGAAGTCAATTTTTTTGCTTTGAAGTGTATTAAAACTATTAGAACTAGTATAAATATATTTGTAGGATTTACCTAAACTTTTTTGAATATAAAGCCCCTCTTTATAAGGATAATTTTGACAATTGCCTTCCTTTCCATGAGTTGTTTGATTAAAAACAATTAATAAAAATATTACTGCTATAAACTTTCTATTAAGCATAATTTCATCTTTTTAGAATTACTCTGTGCTTAACCCTTCCAAGCTGATTAAGCTCATCTAAATTTATATCTACTAAAAGATAGTAATTTCTGCTAAAAAATATTTTTTTCATACTACCATGATCTTCAATCAATGTATGAATAGGATAAGCTTTGCCAGTCACAAAGCCCCAATTTTCAGTAAAAACAATTTTAGGGGTATGAACTGTATTCCTATACTCTAGTAAATGTATTTTGTTAAAAAGACACTTTTTGTGATGCGAGCAATTTTTCTTGTACTCCCCAAATGAAACACCACCAATTATCTCACCTTTTTTGTTAAATAAATCAATCCCTAAATCATAGAAACTATTACGGGTATTATTATTAATTTTTTGAAAGTTTCTATATACTCCAACATTTGATATATTCCAAATCATCATTCTTTTGTGAGATTCATTAACTAAACCAAGCAACATATCTTGATCATACTTAAAATTTGAACCTGTGAGTTTCTTAGGATTATGGTGATGGCCTCTTATTACGCCTATATAATTAGCTTCTTTATCATTTACCAATGTATCATTTAAATTTAATTTAAATCCTTTTTTTAGCTCTGCAGTTATTGGAATTACTATCGCACTTAATGGATTTCTAACTATACTAAACGGGCCTTTATTTCTATTGCACCAAGTAGGATAAGGGACTGTTCCAATTATTGAATACTCACCAATATTTTGACAGTAATCTTCAAAGAAAAAATTTTTGACCAACATTGGTTTTCCCATCTTATAAACTAATGATCTTCCCTCCTTAACCTTTTCTAGAACTTCTTTTTCATAAAGCATTCCTTTTTGTCTAGTGTTATCAATATTAGTTTCTGAAATGGTCCCAAAATCAATTTCAACTCCAGAATTTTCAGAACCCACCAAGATACCAGGCTTTATCAATATTTGAAAAAAATCAGTCAAAAAAACAAAGCAAAATAAATAAGAAAATTTAGCGAATTGAGTTTTTATTTTTTTTATTCTTAAAAACATTGTTTTTCTCAAGATTAATAATCCTTTAGATCACTATCGATTTCATCCAAGATAAGATGAAAAAGTTTTTCTTCTCACTGTTATTTCTGCTTCAACATTAATTAACCCATCACCTATTTCATACAAATTCAGTTTTTTAAATGATTCAATAAATCCCTCAGTGTAAGAACTTTTTACATCATCAATTATTTCTTTAGATGAAAATACAGACCTCTCCTTAGTTTTTGTTATGAGGTATTTAAGCTTTTCTTTTGAATAAAAATTCTTATTAATATTAATATTATCTGCAATAACTTCCATTAAAGCTTGAGCCATAGCATTATTTACAGCAGCCTCTTCAGTATCGCCAGTTCCTACTATAAATACCTTTTTTAATCCTAAGTTTTTACTATTTGATGAGGGTGGATTGAATAATGGATCATTTATATCTTTTGAATTTTGTATTACTTTCGCTATCGCATCAACAGTAAATAGCCCATTTTTGAACGAATAATTTAAAACATCTAAAGAAACCAAAGTTCCTTGATTATATCCATAATTACTATGTCTGATATTATTAATAGTTTTTGATTCATCAAATTCTCCATCAATTAAAACTTCTCTAAAACGATCAACATACCTTTCTTTAATATATCTTGGTGACAACTCTAACAGAGCATTTTTTGCAGCGTTTTTTTTTGCCTCCTTTTTTGTTTTCCCTATACCCGTAACGATTTTTATCTTGACTTCATTATTTTCTAGGGCTAGAAATTCTTTATTGATTTGATTATCTTTAAAAATATCAGATATTCCACTGTAAGATGGGCTCACAGATCCAAAAGCAAAGCAAAGAAAAGTTAATAAAGTATTTACTATAGGATTACATACTTTCAATGTTTTTTATTTAAGATTGACTTAATCTTTGAATTGTTTTCAATTATAATAACATTATTAAAAGTTAAAATCTTATGCTTAAAGTTATTTTAGCTGGCCTTATAGGTTTCCTACTTTATTCAAGCGATACATTTAGATCATATACAATAGAGGCTCTTAAATCAGTAACTACTTTCATAGAAGAACTTCCCAAAGAAAATCCAGAGAAGGAGTATCAAGAGCAAAATGAATATAAAGGATTTTCTACATATGAAGAGTAATTAAAACTCTTCCATATCTGCATAACCATCATATCCTCCTCTTACTTGTGATTTATATGGTCTTGGGCCTTTAATTTCTTGGTTATTAATAGTTTCGTTCCCAGCAACATCATCAGTTGATTTATCTTTTAATTGATTTGATGCCCCTCCTGCCTGAACTGCAGCAAAGATTTGCTCAGAAGAAATTTCTCTTGTAACAACAATCTGATTACCAGGATCAACACATTGACCAACTTTTCTAGTACCAGGTATATCAAAGTTTTTGACTTGTGTATTAAATTTCCTCTTTGCTTTCTCAAAACCCTGAGCTATATCTTTTTGTACCATATCTTCTTCTCCAATTAACCATTCTGCTTCACCATTAGAATCAACATCAAGATCTCCATTAAAAACACCTTTAAAGAATTCAGCGAGATCAAATTGAGCTTGACGATCGGCTCGAGTAAGAGCCATATTTAATTTTCTTGAGTTCTTTGTATCAATAAATGTTTGAAAAGTAGTTCTAAGTTTAAACGAATCAGGACCTGTCATTTTGAATTGAGAGCCTGATGCAGGAGCATTTTCACAACTTGCATGAACTGGATTAATGCCACCTAAACTAAAAAATGCAAAGCTTGCAAAGAGAGCACCAATTTTTTTAATTTTTGATTTCATTTTTTTTATTCTCTACTTTAGTAAAGTCTTTTGTCGACTTTTAATGTGACCATAATAATTGATAAACCTAAAATATTCAAAATTATAATAAAAATTAGTAACCTTTTTGTAGTTTCAATTCTTTTCCTTTGGAGATTTTGATAGTTATCAGAATATATTCTTATTTTTTCAGATGCGAAATTTAATTCTTCATAAAAATCATCTGTTTTGTAAGAATCAATTTCATTTAACAATTGCTTTGCATCCTTACTTATATAAGTTAAGCAATAGGAAGGTTGATTTGTTTTACTTTTGATATCGCTACTTGGTAATAGTGAACTTCCTCCAAGTAGATTAAAAAAAGAAATATTTTGTTTATTAAGTTCTCTGCAATGACTTATTAAAGCACTAGTTGATTCTCGATAAAGAAGTACTTGTCCCATTAGTAAACCAGCTAAGCTCAAAGATACAGCAATGATTAGTGAATCAAATTTTAATTTCATCAATTATTCTTATTTAAATTAGTAAAATCATGCTTGAATTTTTTTATTTTGATAACTCTATAGATTAATAGAAATAAAATAATTTCCAAGGTAATCAGAATAAAAAGATAAATTTTGATTCTTTCAAATAACTTTTCTACTCTTAATTCATCTAATTTATAGTTAGATACAATTTTGTTTAAGTCTTTAAAAACGCTATTTGTTATTGAATCTAGTTTATTAATAGTTTTATCTTTTGTAGATAGATTCTTATTAAAAAGATTAAATTTAATTATTTCATCTTTATAGTCTTTCAAATTTTTTATCCCTCTCTGCCTAGCATTTTTAGGAGATAGCCCAAAAAATCCTTCTATTACGGAATCAGTAGAATTTTCATAATCTATAAAATTTCTTATTTCCTGAGAATTTCTTCCTAAATCGAAAACATTAATAAGAATCATTTTATAGTCGTAAATTCTATTTTTTAATTGAATTAATGTCTCTAGAAGATCCTCGCAATAATCAGATTGAATATCTTTACAAGCAAATATTTTTTTTTCAATTTTATTATTAAAAGAAATTTGATCAATGTCGGCAGATATTTCTATTGCTCTTATCCCTTCTTTTTTAGCAAGAATACCTAGCAGAGACTTTTGAGTATTTATATATAAAAAAGAATTAAAACCAAATAATATTATAAATGCAAGTGCAGTATTAGCAATTAAAGTGACTTTATTAAGATAATTATTTATTAAATTCCCCATTTATAAAGACAAAATTATTTGAATTACTTTATTAATAATGCTTTTATTATAAAATTTAATCAAAGAAAATTCCAATTATTTTTAATTCTTACATTTTATTAGTCAACATGAAAAAGATTTTAATATTAAATTTCTTTCTAATCTTAAATTTTTCGAACCTAACGAACTTAGAAGCCCATTCTTTACCTTCTCATTTTGTTGACCACTCACATACTGATCCAAAATTTGAAAGACCCAATATTAGGTTAAGAAATCAAAATTAGTAAGAATAAATTTTAAATGTAAAACTTTTATCTTTAGCAAAAGAATGGTATGTTCGAATGATTTAGGCTTTTAGTCTTTGAAAGCTAATTTCCATCCTATTTAATATCAGTTACTTGGAAGATAACTTGACGCGCAGTTCCAGATGAGTTGTAAAAAATCGAACCATCTTTTGATATAATTCAAAAGTATAAAATATAATATTTTTCGCCTGGAGGGGTGGTCGAGTGGTTTAAGGCTCTA
>CEUK01186582.1_pt1 | contig 10777 bp, 7 predicted proteins | sample 356451 | NCBI WGS metagenome assembly CEUK01 (sample SAMEA2622843, study PRJEB7988) | marine metagenome | isolation source: saline water (ENVO:00002010), including
AGTAATGGGCAACATCGAAAAAGAAGACTAATGGGATATCACGAGGCAGTTTTATTAGATGAATCAATAGCTGGCCTTTCTATCCAACCTAACGGTATCTATGTTGACGTCACTTTTGGAGGTGGCGGTCATTCCAAATCTATATTACAAAAACTAGAAAATGGCAAGCTCTTTGCCTTTGACCAAGATAGCGATGCGCAACAAAATTGTGTTGATGATGATCGCCTAGTTTTAATTGCTCAGAACTTTAGGTTTATCAAAAATTTTTTACGTCTAGAAGGTGTCAGTGAGGTTGATGGTATTCTTGCAGATTTGGGTGTTTCTTCACATCAATTTGATACTGCAGAACGAGGATTTTCCATTCGAGAAGACGGTGATCTAGATATGAGAATGAACAGAGAGCAAGAACTGTCTGCCAAAACCGTAGTAAACGACTATGGCCTTAACGAATTAAGTCGGATTTTTAGAAAGTTTGGTGAACTAAACAATGCTTATGCTTTAGCAAAATCTATAGTTAATTACAGGAAAGTAAAGATCATTTCAAAGACTGAGGATTTGAAAAATGCTGTAAAAGAGCATGTGCCTCCACACAAGAAAAATAAAATATTAGCTCAGCTTTTTCAAGCAATTCGTATTGAAGTCAATGATGAAATGAACGCTTTAAAAGATATGCTAAGTCAGTCTGTTGATTTGCTTAAAAAAGGCGGTAGGTTATCTGTGATATCCTACCATTCTTTAGAAGATAGATTGGTGAAAAACCTCATAAAGTCAGGCAATTTCGAAGGAGTAATAGAAAAGGATTTTTACGGTGTTCCTAAGCTCGTTCTAAATTCTATTAATAGAAAACCCATCACTGCAACACAAAAAGAATTAGATAGTAATCCACGCTCTAGAAGTGCAAAATTAAGAATAGGTCAAAAGTTATGAAGGATTTAAAACACACATATAAGCCTAAGAAAGGGTTTCAATACGGACTTTCCGATTTATTGAGCGGCAAAGTTCTTGAAAAAGGCTTATTTGAGTTACTACCTTTCTCTCTTTACATTTGTTTGCTCATAGTGTTTTACATAAATAATTCATACCGAGCCGAGGATTATGTAAGAACAATTTCATCTTTAGAAAGAGAGCTCAAAGACCTTCGTTCAGAATACATTACAACTAAGTCTTTGCTAATGTTTCAAAGTAAGCAAACCGAAGTTCAATCTTTGGTTGCTAATCAAGGATTACAACAAAGTGATTATCAGCCTTTTATAATTCGAGTTAACTAATGAAACACTCTAAAAACATAAAAAGACGAGCTGTCGCAATATACCTTTTTATGATTTTGTTAGCGCTTGTTATTATCATTCAACCACTTTATACTCAAATTTTTGAGTCACATTTATACAACACTGAGAATTATAATGTTACGAGAACTGTCACAGTTCCAGCATCAAGAGGTAACATTTATTCCGATGATTTATCGCTTTTAGCGACTTCAATACCTGAATATGAAATACGCTGGGATGCCAAACAAGTCGCCAAAGAGCTATTTCTTGATGAGGTTGAAGAGTTATCATTTAAATTATCGGAACTTTTTGATGAAAAACTAGCCTCATATTATTCCAATTATTTAAGAAAAGTATGGGCTAAACAGAGTCGCTATGCTCTCATAAAAAGAAAAGTAAATTATAATCAGCTTAAGTTATTAAAGCAATTTCCAATTTTTAGGGAAGGCCGATATAAAGGAGGTTTTCAGTATAAGCAAATAAATATACGTCAAAAGCCATTTCAACAGTTGGCTGGTAGAACCATTGGTTACCATAAAAAACAGTCCAAGTCGGTTGGCATAGAAGGTGCTTTTAATTACGATTTGAAAGGTAAGAATGGCGAGAGATTAGAACATAGGTTGGCAGGTAATGAATGGATGCCTATTCGAGAAAGAGAGTCCTTTCCGGGCAAAGATGTCATTACCACAATTGACATTCGTGTTCAAGATATTGCGCATCAAGCCCTTGAGGAAAGATTATATTTTCATGATGCAGATTTTGGCACTACAATACTTATGGAAGTAGCTACTGGTGAAATAAAGTCAATTGTAAACCTCAAAAAAGTAGAAGAAGATAAGTATGTTGAATTTTACAATTTTGCTATAGGGAGAAGTGTTGAACCAGGCTCTACTTTTAAGTTAGCATCTGTTATTGCAGGACTTGAAGACGGTTTTCTACAGTTGGATGATTCTGTCAATACAACAGGTGGAAAACATAGCTTTTATGATAGAGTTATGCGTGATTCCAAAAAAGGAGGCTATGGTGTAATTTCTTTAAAGGAATCATTTACTAAGTCTTCTAATGTAGGAATTTCAAAACTTATCAATAAACATTATGAGGCCAAGCCTTCGCAATTCGTAGATAGACTTTATAGTATGGGAATTAATGACCCGCTTGGCATTGCATTATCTGGAGAGGTTAAGCCTGCTATAAGACATCCTAAACAAACTTCCAATTGGTCTGGAACTACTCTGCCTTGGATGTCTATTGGTTATGGAATAAAAATGACGCCATTACAAATTCTAAGTTTTTATGCCGCTATCGCTAATGACGGACAGCGTATGAAACCACTTTTTGTAAAGTCTATAATGGCAAATGGTATAACAGAAAAAAACTTTAATCCTGAGGTTTTAAACCCATCCATTTGCTCTATGACTAACATTAAAAAAGTAAAGCAAATGCTAGAAGATGTAGTGGAATATGGTACTGCTAAAAACATTAAATCTAAACAGTATAAAATAGCGGGTAAAACAGGTACAGCTCAATTGATAATTGATGGGGTTTACGACAACCAAAGACATCAAGCATCATTTGTTGGGTATTTTCCTGCAAACAATCCTAAATATGCTTGTATAGTAATGATAAACGACCCCCAAGAAAACGGTAGTTATGGTGGGGATGTTGCAGCACCTGTTTTTAGAACAATTTCTGATTATGTAATGAATACAGACTTAAGTCTACAACATACAGACACTATCGAAAATCGACAAATTCCAGTTTCTAAAGATGGCTATAAGAGGCACTTGACTAATGTATTCAGCTCATTTGATGTGCCAATTTCTAGCGATGACGATAGAGCTCAATGGGTTCTTACTAAATCCCAAAAAGAACAGGTAAAACTCCAAACAAGAAATATTACTAGAGATTTAGAAAAAAATAAAATGCCCAACATAAAAGGTATGGGCTTAAATGATGTGTTGTTTTTGTTAGAAAATTATGGTTTGAATATCAGCTATTCAGGTCGTGGTAGTGTCAAGGAGCAATCCATCAACAAAGGAGAAAACATAAGTAAAGGACAAAGTTTAACCATTGTACTTTCATGAAGTTATTGCAAGACATATTATTTGGGGTAGAGATACTTGAAGTGGCTGGTTCAACTCATAATGCTATTCCAGACGTCTATTTTGATTCTAGAAAGGTTGAAAAAGATGCTTTATTTGTTGCTGTTAGGGGTACAATAAGTGATGGGCACGATTACATCAATCAGGCTATTGAAAGAGGAGCTGTTGCCATAGTTGCTGAAGAACTTCCTTTGACAAAAGCAGAAGGGCTTTCCTACATAAGAGTAAACGATAGCTCAAAAGCTTTAGGGGTTATTGCCTCTAATTTTTATGATAATCCTTCTCGAAAAATAAACCTCATTGCTGTAACGGGAACTAATGGTAAAACCTCTGTTGTCAGTTTATTGCATCAGTTTTATCAATCATTAGTTATCAAAACAGGAGTTCTATCAACTATAGTAAACAAGATTGGTTTGCAAGAAGTTCCATCAACACATACTACACCTGATGCATTAAGTATCAATAAGCTTTTATCTCAAATGGTTGATGAGGGTTGTAAGTTTTGTTTTATGGAAGCAAGTTCTCACGCTATTCATCAAAACCGAGTTTCAGGATTACGGTTTAAAGGTGCTGTTTTCACAAACATCACTCACGACCACTTGGATTATCACAATACATTTGACGATTATATACTTGCTAAAAAAGAACTATTTGATTCACTTCCCTCGGATGCCTTCGCATTAGTTAATAAGGACGATAGACACGGTTTGAATATGCTACACCATTGTGAAGCTAAACAATACACTTATGCCTTAAAGTCTTCAGCAGATTTTAAAGCTAAAATTATTGAGCATCAATTTGACGGTATGCTTTTAAATATCAATGGTAAAGAAGTTTGGACTAAGCTTATTGGTGAATTTAATGCTTATAACCTTCTATCCATTTATGCTACAACTCTTCTTTTGGGAGAAGACAGTTTTCAATCACTGACAAGTCTTAGCGTCTTGACTAGTGCAGAGGGAAGATTTGAAGTATTCAGAGCTAATGACGGTTGTATTGGCATTGTAGATTATGCTCATACACCCGATGCTTTACTTAATGTGATAAATACCATCAATGAGATTAAGAATAATCAGCAATTGATTACAGTCTTTGGGTGTGGTGGTGATAGAGATAAATCTAAGCGTTCCAAAATGGGGCAAATTGCCTCAGAACTTAGTGATAGAGTTATAATTACTAGTGACAATCCTCGTAATGAAAATCCAGATAATATATTAAATGAAATAGCACAGGGAGTAAAATCTAAACACCTTAAAAAGGTACTAACCATATCTGACAGAAAAGAGGCCATTAAGACTGCTTGCTCACTAGCTAATGAAGGTGATGTTATTCTGCTAGCAGGAAAAGGGCATGAAAAATACCAAGAAATTAATGGTGAGAAGTTAGCTTTTGACGATAAAGAAGAATTAATAAACACATTTAACCTGATTAGAAAATAATGATTTATTACCTATTTGAATATCTAGAGTCCGTATATCAGTTGCCTGGAGCAGGAGTGTTTCAATACATTTCATTTAGGGCAGCCTTAGCAGTCATTACTTCTTTACTGGTTTCTATGGTGTTTGGTGGTAAGATTATCAATATAATTAGAAATAAACAAATCGGAGAAGAAGTCAGGACTCTAGGTTTAGAGGGAGAAGCACAAAAGAAAGGAACACCTACTATGGGAGGCTTAATTATACTCGCAGCTATTCTGTTACCAACACTTCTATTTGCCAAACTTTCAAACATCTATATCGTCATAATGTTAATCTCTACAGTTTGGTTAGGACTAATTGGATTCATTGACGATTACATCAAGGTATTTAAAAAAGATAAAGAAGGCTTAGCGGGAAGATTTAAAATTATTGGACAAGTAGGTTTAGGACTCATCATAGGTTTTACTATGTATTTCAATGAGGGGATTACTATAAAAGAAGAGCTTCGAAATATTAACAAAGCCAACACAGAAGTTTTTTTTGGTGAAGAAAAAAAATCACTTAAAACAAGCATACCTTTTGTAAAGAATAATGAATTTGACTACACCACTTTGGTAAGTTGGATGGGAGAAACAGGTAAGAAATACGCTTGGATAGTTTTTGTCTTAATGGTCATTTTTGTAGTTACTGCCGTAAGTAATGGCGCCAATATGACCGATGGTCTAGATGGTCTCGCAACGGGTACTTCAGCCATAATAGGAACTACACTTGGAATCTTAGCTTATGTGTCTGGTAATGTTTTTTTTGCCGACTACCTCAATATAATGTATCTGCCAAACTCTGGTGAATTGGTTATTTACATGGCTGCATTTGTAGGGGCTTGTGTAGGGTTTTTATGGTATAACTCCTATCCGGCTAAAGTATTTATGGGCGATACAGGAAGTTTAGCACTAGGTGGGATTATTGCAGTCTTTGCAATTGCTATTAGAAAAGAGTTATTGATACCCGTTTTGTGTGGTATTTTCTTGGTAGAGAATTTATCAGTTATGCTACAAGTGGGTTATTTCAAATACACTAAAAAGAAATTCGGAGAAGGCCGTCGAATTTTCAAAATGGCACCATTACATCATCATTTTCAAAAGTTAGGTATGCACGAAAGTAAAATTGTTACTCGATTTTGGATAGTTGGTGTCATGTTGGCCATACTAACCATTGTCACGCTAAAGCTAAGATAATGGGGAAAGTTGTTGTGCTTGGTGGTGGTGAAAGTGGCTGTGGGGCTGCACTATTAGCACAACAAATAGGATTTGAGGTATTTCTTTCTGATATCGGAAAGATAAAGGAGAAATACAAAAATGTTCTTACACATAATGCGATTGAATGGGAAGATGAAAAACACTCTGAAAAGCGTTTTTTCGAGGCAGATATAATTGTCAAAAGTCCAGGTATACCTGATACTATTCCTTTGATACAAGATTTGAAAAAAGCTTCAGTGCCTATCATTTCTGAAATTGAATTTGCGGCAAGATATACGAATGCAAAAATTATTGGCATTACCGGAAGCAACGGCAAAACTACTACTACATTATTAGTAGGGCATATTCTCAAAAAAGCGGGTCTAAATGTGGGTATTGCTGGAAATGTTGGCGATAGTTTTGCATTACAAGTTGCCAATGAGTCTCACGATTTTTATGTCTTAGAATTAAGCAGTTTTCAATTGGACGGGATAGATAATTTTAAGCCTCACATCGCCATTCTGCTCAATATCACGCCTGAACATTTGGACAGATATGCTAACAAAATGGAGAACTACATTCAATCAAAAATGAGAATTGCTATGAATCAGACTTCAGAAGATTTTTTAATCTACTGTTCGGACGATAAAAATATAACAATGAATTTAAAAACTCAGGCTCAATGTTTGCCATTTTCTATTAAAGAAAATCAAGAAAAAGGAGCTTGTTTAAAGAATGACGAGATTAAAATAAATATTAACCATGAATCATTTAATATGAATATTCAACAACTAGCCCTTCAGGGCAAACATAACATTTATAATTCTATGGCTGCAGCTATTTCAGCAAGAATTTTAGACATAAATAAAGATTTAATAAGAGAGAGTCTTATTGATTTTAAAAATGTAGAACATCGACTCGAACGTGTCGTTAAAGTGCATGGTATCGAGTTCATTAATGATTCCAAAGCTACTAATGTTAACTCTACGTGGTACGCTTTAGAAAGTATGACAAAAGATACAATTTGGATTGTAGGCGGTATTGATAAAGGAAACGATTACTCATCACTTATTCCTTTAGTCAATCAGAAAGTCAAAGCGATTGTTTGTCTAGGTGAAAATGTAGACTCTATAAAAGCAGCATTTGATAATTTAGAAATAGAGATGTTGTTTGCTTCATCTATGGAAGAAGCCGTTAATCAATCTTATGCATATGCTACTAAGGGTGATGCTGTTTTATTATCTCCAGCATGCGCTAGTTTCGATTTATTCGAAAATTATGAGCACAGAGGTCATAAATTTAAATCATCAGTAAGAAGTCTATAAAAATGAGTAAGTTAAAAAAATACATAAACTTAGAAGGCGATACTCGCATTTGGGGTGTTGTATTTTTTCTATCTATTGTATCTATAGTAGTCGTATATAGTGCAACGGGTGGTCTAGCTTACACTTCTTATGGTGGCAACACCTGGCATTTATTTTTTAAGCATTTCAAGTTTTTAATTGTTGGACTTATATTAATGTATTTTGTTCATAAAGTCCCTCATAAATATTTCTCTCGTTTAGGGCAATTAGTGTTCATCATTGCCATACCTATACTTATCTATACTGTTGCATTCGGTACATCTATGAACGATGCTAATCGTTGGATTACTATTGCTGATATGTCGATTAACACTTTTGAAATTGGAAAAATTGCAATTACTATTTTTCTTGCTCGTCAGTTGGTACGATGTCAAGATGAACTTAGCGATTTGAAAACGGTTTCTTGGAAATTATTTGCTCCATTAGTATTTATTTGTGCTATTATCTTTCCAGCGAATTTATCAACTTCAGCGATGATATTTTTAGCAGGTCTTATGCTATTGTATCTTGGAGGTGTGCCATTTAAATATTTAGTTTTATTGTTTGCTAGTATCTTCACATTAGGAATATTGGTTATCAGTTTGTCCTTAACAGTTCCTGTGTTGCAAAAAACATTCCCTAGGGCACAAACTTGGGTTAATAGGATTGTTAATTTCTCTGAAAATAAGACTATTAAAAGTGATGAAAATTATCAAGTGGCGCATGCTAAGGTTGCTATTGTAAACGGAGGAATAAAGGGTAGAGGACCAGGAAAAAGTACACAGCGTAATGTTTTACCCTTACCAAATTCAGATTATGTTTATGCTATTCTAATAGAAGAATGGGGTTTCTTAGGAGGTTTTGCAGTCGTCTTTGCATATGTGGTTTTACTATTGCGGGGTAAACGAATTTTTAATTTAGCTAGTGATCCATTAGCAGCCTATCTCGGGGTTGGCCTTAGTTTATCTATGGTTCTTCAAGCATTTATAAATATGGCTGTTGCGGTTGATTTTTTTCCAGTAACAGGTCAAACTTTGCCATTGATAAGTATGGGTGGTGTATCGGTTATTTTCACTTGTATTTCATTAGGGGTAATTCTGAGTGCCAGTCGAAGTGTTAACGTTTCAAAAATTACTGCCAATGTCGGTTAGAATTATTATAAGTGGCGGTGGTACAGGGGGACATATATTCCCTGCAATTTCTATTGCTAATGAGTTGAAGCAAAGAGTCAAGGATATCAATATTTTATTTGTTGGTGCTAAAGGCCGTATGGAAATGGAAAAAGTCCCTAAGGCTGGTTACTCTATAAAAGGGCTTAATATTAGTGGATTGAAAAGGAGTTGGAAAGATGCTAGAAATATATGGTTTCCTTTTAAATTGATATCTAGCCTATTCAAGTCGTATTGGATTATTAAAAAATACAAACCCTCTGTTGTCGTGGGCACAGGTGGTTATGCGAGTGGACCTTTATTATTTGTTGCGTCTAAACTTTCTATTCCGGCTCTTATACAAGAACAAAATTCTTATCCTGGAATAACAAATAAATTGTTGTCTAAGTCCGTTCAAAAAATATGTGTATCGTATGATAATATGGACCGCTTCTTCCCTAAATCTAAACTGATGATGTTGGGCAATCCTGTTCGTCAAGATTTACTTGCTTCTGCAGATAAAAAGACAGATGCTGTCAAGTATTTCAATTTAAACTCCAGTCGTAAAACGATATTGGTAGTAGGAGGTAGTCTTGGAGCAAGAACAATTAACCATTCCATAGCCAAGCTTGTTCAGCAATTCGAAGAAAAAAACATTCAGCTTATTTGGCAGACAGGTATTTCATATGAAAGTGATGCCAAGGATTTGTGTCAATCTCTTTCTAATGTACAAGCCCATGCATTTATTTATAATATGGATTTAGCATATAGCGCTGCTGATATAATTATTTCAAGAGCTGGTGCTAGTACAATTTCGGAGCTTTGTCTTGTCGGTAAACCAGCCCTGTTAATTCCATCTCCAAATGTAGCTGAGGACCATCAGACCAAAAATGCAATGTCTTTAATTGAAAAAAATGCTGCCTTGATGGTTAAGGATAGCGAAGCACAAGAGCAATTAGGTCAAGTCATCTTCGATTTATTAGAAAATGAAAACACTCAACAAAAATTAGGAGATAATATTAAAAAGTTAGCTATGCCAAATTCAGCAAAACACATTGTTGATGAGGTGTTAAAATTGGTGCAAGAAAAATGAATATTAAGTTAGTCGAACATATATACTTTGTAGGGATTGGAGGTATAGGTATGTCAGCTTTAGCACGATATTTCAACGCTAAAGGAAAGAAAGTTAGCGGCTACGATAAAACACCATCTCCTATTACCGATGCATTAACAACAGAAGGTATAAGTTTACATTTTGATGAAAATCATATTCCTGATGATATAAAGGATGCTAATTCTCAATCGGTACTAATAGTATATACTCCAGCAGTAAGTGAAACAAGTTTTCAACTAACTTTTTTTGCTTCAAAAAAATGGAATATACTAAAACGAGCTGGGCTCTTAGGCCTAATTACAGAAGATGCTTTTACAATAGCAGTGGCGGGCACTCATGGTAAGACAACCACTTCTTCCATTTTAGCGCACATACTTAATTATTCCGATATTTATTGTACGGCTTTTCTAGGTGGTATAAGTAGCAATTATAATACTAATTTAATTCTTTCTGAATTAGGTAATATTATAGTTGTAGAAGCTGATGAATACGATCGTTCATTCTTAAAACTATCACCCGATATTTCAATAATCACATCTCTTGATCCGGATCATTTAGATATCTATGATGATATTGAAGATATGAAAAATACATTTAAAATGTTTGCATCAAATACTAAGCAGAATGGTATGCTATTGGTGAATAAATCCATCGATGTTGATTTTGAAGCACCCTTAGATGGTAGTTTAATGACTTATTCTTCAACAGTTAGAGCAGATAACATAGCCTTCAACTTACGAATTGAAGAGGGCTCACAGTATTTTGATGCTAATTTTAAAGAAATTATGCCTGGTCAAGTGTATGAATACGAGTTAAAAGATATTCAACTGCAATTGCCGGGAAAACATAATGTCGAGAATGCTATTGCAGCTATTGTTGTAGCGTCTTCTTTAGGTGCTAAGCCCGAGAAAATAAAAGCTGCTATTAAAGATTTTAAAGGAGTAAAAAGAAGATACGATTTACATGCTAAAGGTAAGTATGTGTATATTGATGATTATGCCCACCACCCTGAAGAAATTAAAGCAACACTAGTAGCGACTAAAGAGCTTTTCCCAGAAAAAAAGATAACGGTAGTATTTCAGCCTCATTTGTACTCAAGAACTAGAGATTTTGCCGCTGAGTTTGGCGACTCTTTATCACTAGCAGATG
>CEUK01028580.1_pt1 | contig 10765 bp, 7 predicted proteins | sample 356451 | NCBI WGS metagenome assembly CEUK01 (sample SAMEA2622843, study PRJEB7988) | marine metagenome | isolation source: saline water (ENVO:00002010), including
CTCCATTTTTATCAGAATCATTTTGATATAAATTATTTCGACCAAAATCATTTGCAACATAGAGATCCATATCCCCATCATTGTCATAGTCTTCCCATGAAGCGGCATAACTAAATTTCCTATTATTTTGATCAAGCCCTTCTAAGAGAGTAACATTTTTAAAAGTCCAGTTCTCATCGTTCCTGAATAAAACATTTTGACCACCATTGTTCGCGTCATGATAGGGTACCGGTCTCGCAAAAAGATGATGTTCTTTTGATCCCATCCTACGATTATAACAACAAACATAGAAATCGAGATCACCATCTTTATCGTAGTCTGCTGCTACAATTGAATATGGAACAGCCGACGGTAATAATAAGGAAGCTCTTTTGGAAAAATTTCCATTACCAACATTTTCCATAATCACAATTCCCTCATGAACCCCCGAAACGAGGTCCTGATCACCATCATTATCTATATCAAAAAAGAGATTAGCATGTGATGAATCCAGAAAATTAACCGATGCTTTTTTTGACCAATCCTCAAAACCTCCCTCAGAATTTCTAATATACAATCGATTAGGCAATCCTCCTGGCTGCGCTATATAGAAATCATCAAGACCGTCTCCATTAACATCAGCAACTGACACTCCCTGCCAACCGCCAACATCGATGCCTGTTAGCATTTCAATTCTTGAAGTCCAATAGTCTTGGCCTCGGTAAAACTGATCTTTAAATTCTGGAACTTCTCCTAGAGTTGATTCAGTGACATCAGTAAACTTGCCGAGAGAACTTAACGATGCAGAAAAATTACCTCTAACACTTAAAAGCGTAATATTTTCCTTCTCATTAGACCAAAGCATTTTAATGTTACTGCGCAGCTCTGTGTCTAAATTATTCTCAGCCCCAGCAAAATGAACAATAACATCCGATTGGATGTTCCTCTTAGTAATTTTATCTATATTTATTATTTTAAAACTAACACGTTCTAAATTATCAAAAATTGAAACGGAATTCAGAAGAGTTGAAATACCTGAGGAAAAAGAGTTTTCTTTGATCTGAACTTCTGGATCATTAAAGGATTCTATTTTTCCTCTCGTTATTTCCTTTGGTGTTTTAGGAATCTGAAAAAAAGCCCCCTCAAATTCATTACACATCGAATCCGCATAGATCTGCCAATCTTCATCATTAATAAGTTTTGAACTCAATTCTTTGAGGGACTTACTAATTTTATGATTCCATTTCTCAACCTCCCATCCGCCTCCATCAGGATCGTAGGTGGGAATCTCTTGAGAAGTTCCTGGTACAGCTGCCTTTAGACTCAAAGTCTTGGTCTTAGTATTTTCAGAGGTCTGGTCGTCCTCTTTACTTCCGCATGATACTAGAAAGACGACTAGCATCACATAGAATGATCTTATATTTAGAGGCGTTAGCACCTATTAAGAATACCCCAATTTAAAGCTCTACAAAAGAGCTATTCTCTCAATGAGAATTTAGGTGATTTTAATCTGTGATATCTCTCACTCTTATAAATAATCTTTTGGGCAATTCGTCCTCTATAATGACCTCATAAGTCGTTTCATCAGCCTCACCAGGTATACTATCATCATATTCCTCCCAAGACCCGTCTTCAATTGAATCAAGAAGCCCAGAGGATATGTCCAGAGCATAACTCCTACCATTGCCGGACGGCCATGAAACAACTATTGTTTTATTACTTTTATCAAAAAAGACATCAGAAATTTGGAGTCCCTGTTTGAGTGCTGCCAGAAAAGGAGAACCATCGGGTTGCTCTGCTCCGATAGGAATATAGGTATCAACTCTCAACCAATTTGCTGAACCATCAGAACCATCAGTTGAGTTACCATCAGGGCCGACAGGAGTTAACGCGAGATCAACAACATCCCCTGGATTAAGATTCGCATACCATGTCCTGATTTGACCAACACCATCATTGCCGGCAAAAGAAGCTGAATCGACCATTTCCCCGTTAACGAAAAGACTCCCAGTAACTCCAGTACCGTTCAGATTAGTTTTCCTTGTATGCCACTTTAAGCCGATAGGTGTTTCAGAAGTGAGTTCATCCGCTGTCCATCTTCGAACGGTCCAATGTTCTTCATTAGGAGCGCTATTAGTACCATTAGGATGGCTACCTTCTGGACCATTAAATAATGTCCAAGGTGCCGCCGACGGAGCAAGCCTCCAGCCTGGTCTCCAGTGCTCCTGTTCGTCAAACGCGATGAAATCATTTTCAGCATCATAACTTTCTATATCTCCGCCATCTAAGGTAAGATTTCGATAACCGTATTGCCAATCGTCCTGGCCTTGAATTCCTGAAAATTCATCATACGAATCAGCTAACAGAGTCGATGGGTTAATACTCGCGTCAAGAGGATCAAAAAATCTATTAACCTCATATCCGTCGTCTGACCCGTCCCCATCGGTATCGGTTTTTAGTGGATCTGTTGAATGGTTCTTCACCTCATCACCATCCTTAAGTCCGTCACCATCCGAGTCGGCGTTATTTGGTAATGTGACAAAACCATTCTCTCCACTAATTTCATCTCCGTCAGTTATACCGTCATTATCAGTATCTGAACTTTTAGGGTCTGTTTTATACTCACTCACTTCAGCACCATCTTTTAGTCCATCCTCATCGGAGTCAGGGTCGTTAGGCGCAGTTCCAAGACCAAATTCATCAACGTCAGTCAAGCCATCATCGTCAAGATCAGCTTCATCTAGACCACTAAGTTGACTAAGATCGTCTTCAAATATTGACAACTCCCATGCATCGGGCAATCCGTCAGCATCAGTATCATCGCCAGAAGCTGACACAAAATCTGAACCATCAGGCTGAACAGGATTATCAGGAATCCTTGTGTCTATTCTCATCCAATTTTGCGATGAGTCAGAACCGTCATTCGTTCCCGTTGTTCCTATTGGACTATGAGCTAAGTCAATAAAATCACCAGGGCTTAAATTTGCATACACGATGCGAGTACTCCCTTCCGTATCATTCCCAGCAATAGTAAGACTATCAATCATTTCACCGTTATGATGAACAGAACCCGTCACGCCGTTACCATTGGTATTCGATTTTCGCATATTCCAAATAATCGCAACTGGTGTAACTGTATCTATTTCCTCTCCTGAGGCAGCCTCCCACCGACGAACGGTATGATGCTCTTCTCCATTATTTGTCCCGTTAGGGTGAGTCGCCTCACTACCAAGAAAAGTCCATGGAGGAGCACCGGCCGTATTTAAATCCCAAGCATTTCCGTTCCACTGCTGTTGAACTCCGTTCCAGCCGCCATCATCAGCTCCCCCATTAAAAGGGATAAAATCAGTTCTCGGATTATAATTATCTCCTCCCCCATCAGCCGTTACATTTCGCCAACCGTTGGTCCAATTGTCTTGGCCTTGGATTCCTCCATTCCATTCAGAAACAGAGTCACCGATAAGAAAAGTCAAAGGTGTATCATCAGACTTTGTGGGGTCACTATTAAAAAAGAGTTCATTCTTATCATCAAAACCATCTCCATCCGTATCCGCTAAGGTAGGACTTGTAGATGGAGAAGCTAATACCTCATCTCCGTCACTCAAACCATCACCATCAGTATCAGCCAAGGTTGGATCACTTGAATGTTCGTCAACCTCTGCAAAGTCATCTAACCCATCATCATCCGTATCAGATTCATCCGGATTTGTTCTAAGCTCATATTCCTGCAAATCACTTAAACCGTCTTCATCATAATCAGCCACACCGTCACCATTCAATGCAGAGAGATCTCCTGGAGCATATATTTCTTCCCAGTTATCCGGTAAACCGTCTTCGTCATCATCATCACCGCTCGCCGCTAGAAATGTTGAACCATCGGGTTGTGTCTCCACATCATTAACTGAATCGTCTACAGTCATTGAAAAAAATGAACCGTCTGCACCATCTGCCCTGTCGCCACTAGGACCTACTGGAGTCAGCGCCAAGTCAACAACATCACCAGACTCAATATTAAGATAGTAGGTTCGAGTGAAGCCGTTAGTATCACTGGTCGATTCTGAATCTACGAGAACACCATTATGATGTAATGATCCACCGACACCACTTCCTCCGTCATTCTGTTCTCTTAGACTCCAGGTAAAAGCCAATGGCCCTGATCGATCTGATTCCCACCTTCTAATTGCCCAATGTTCATCCCCATTGTTCGGGCCATTAGGATGGCCAAATTCTGAATTTAAAGTTGTCCACGGCGCATTTGATGGAACGAGCCGCCAGCCTTCTCCTCTCCAGTGTTCGTTCTGATCAAAGGCAATGAAATCCTGATTTGGATCATAGTCATCTCCACCACCGTCTTGAGAATAGTTTCTGTATCCTGAAACCCAACCATTTTCGCCCTGGGTTCCATCAAAACTAAAATCGTTAATGGAATTGGCTATTTCTTCTGCATTAAGAAAACTGCTATAACCAATAAAGATAAGGTGAAGAATAATATAATTGATGATCCTCATGTGTTTTTATTAACACATTCGACGGATTCCAATCAATCTTTTTGAATAATATAATTTCCTTTAAAGCCTTGAGTACATCCTCTGAAGGCAAAGCAGTGAATAACAAGTCGTCAAAACAGGATCTTTTTCCCACCAACGTCCATTTTCATTGGTCCATGAACCGTCAGGTTTCTGAAGATCGAATAATTTTTTAGTCAACTGATCCCTCCAATTAACTTTCTTACCATCATCGAGAACAAATTCGTCCACATCTAAAATGTTTAACGCCTTAGACATTGTATTATAATAATAAAATAAACCTTGTGGACCCATACCTGGATTTTGAGTCACTGAATAATTCTTTTTCAACCAATCTCTGACAGCCACGATTCTAGGATCATTCTTCTCCATATCAGCATAAACAAAACTCAATAATCCTGCGTAACTCATGCTACCATAAGACCTCAATGCCACTTTCCCATCAGCCGACTCCTCGGTAGACATACTCTTTCCTGGAAAGTAAACAAATCCTCCACGATCTTTTGCGTCTTTACTGACCCATTCAGCTTTATTTGATTCTGGTCTCTGCTGACAGTTAGTAACGAAAGTGATGGCAGCTTCCCAATCAAGATCCAGAACTTCGCCTTGAACATCTTTGACCAGATCTTTGGTGTAATGCAAAGCTTCTAGAGCATGATACGTGTTAGATAGGTCTGGATGCGAATAACTCGACCCGTAGCCTACTCCCCCATCAAAGACATTGTCAGCTTTTCCCTTCTTATCAAAGTCTGACTGCTGATTAACGAGAAACTTACGAGCATTAATGATAATTTCTTCGTCCTTTTTTTGTCCAGCCTCTAGTAATGCCATCATACAAATTGAGGTATTGTAAGATCCTAGACCTTTACCGTATATGCCTCCATCAAGACGAACTTTTGAACGAATATAATCAAGCCCCTTTTGGACACTTTCTGGCAAAGCGACTCCTTCTCGAGAAGGATCACCAAGGATAGATTGAACTACAAGACCTGTCAGCGCTGGATAATTTTCCTCTCCCCATCTGCCGTCTTTTTCTTGTTTGGATGCAAGGAATTTAACGCCCTTAGAAACGGCATGCTGAACTTCACGTTTTAAGGATTCGTTTCCCTGAACCTGGGCATTGGACAATCCACAAAACAATAGGCTAGATAATGTTATAGTTATAAAAGTTTTCATGATTAAAGGGTTGTAGGGTTTAAATTTTTTCTTGTTCGGTCTTAATGGTTCCATCAGGAACCAGCTTTTTGGCGTCAGGCACTTCAACGTCAGGCAAAGGTTTGAAAATTACAGTAACTTCTGTGTCAAGCGCTGGCACCTTTGAAGTAATCGGAAACCACAACTCATCATCATCACTGCCAGGATTAAAGGTGTTACACAAAGAGCCTTCATAACGGTACACCGCAGCAATCGCACCATCTTCAGCTGCCAAAAAATATCCATCGATAACCTTTGAACCTGTGTACGTCCAGCTTCCGGCTCCAACAACTTTTTTAGTATTAACATTGTGAACCCAATTCCCTATCGGCTCGGTCACCTCTTTACCATCTTTACCTTTGTACCTAACGAGTATTTCCATTCTTCCTTTACCATCATCTTTCAACACCCCAATAGGCTTGCCACTTTCATCAAACTTTCTATAGATTTGCCTTTCTGAAGGAACCCATCGCAACAATTTCATGGCGATCTGAATCTCAAAAGGAGTCACCTTGGTAGACAAAAGACTTTCATGAAGCTTTCCTCTGAACTCATCGCAAATAGCAAATTCAAGGAGCACCTCATTTTGATTCACTCTACATGGAAACCAAATTTCCCGTGTCTTGGGATTAAAAGATAACTTACCTAATTTGTACTCCTCTTCAGAAACCTTGATTGGCTTTAAATCCTTAGGCGGCTTGGTTGGTCCTTGTACTTGTGAGTATAGCCCACTACTCATCATTATTGATACAACAACGATGGAAAATAAATGGATCTTATTGAGTGGGTTCACTGGAGATAGTTTATTATCAATGAAAATATGTTCCAGAAATATTCTTAGTATAATGGATAACGTTACTTGTGGTCTTTTATTAGGCACAAAGACTACAATAAATGAAATTTGAATTTAATTAATTCTAAAGATTAATCAATATGTCTAGAAAAGACAGATTTCTTGCATATGCTAACTTTTATATAGTTTTACATTTTTTATCCCATGAAAACCATAGTCATTTTAATCACTCTCCTCACAATAGCCATAAACACCCAAGCTAAGAGGCCTAATATTCTTTTCATTTTTACCGATGATCATGGCTATCAGGCTATCAGCTCATACGGTTCGAACCGTAATAAAACCCCGAACATTGATAGAATCGCATCAGAAGGAATGCGGTTTGATAACTGCTTTGTTACCAATGCTATTTGCGGACCAAGCCGGGCAGTTATCCTGACAGGAAAACATAGTCACCTCAATGGTTTCATGACCAATGGAAATAGATTTGATGGATCACAACAAACATTTCCTAAGTTAATGAGACAAAAGGGCTATCAGACTGCTGTGTTTGGCAAGTGGCATTTAAAAAGTGATCCTACTGGCTTTGATGACTGGAAGGTTCTTCTCGGTCAAGGACCTTATTATAACCCTCCAATGAAGAGTGAAGATGGCACTAAAAAAATAGAAGGATACACAACCGACATCATTACTGATCTCACTTTGGAATGGCTCAAGGGTGGAAGAGAAAAAGACAAACCATTCATGCTGATGTGTCAGCATAAAGCCCCACACAGGAACTGGCAACCTGGTCCAGATCATCTAAACATGTATGATGATATTGAAATGCCATACCCAGAAACTTTCTGGGATGATTATAAGGGCCGATCTGAGGCAGCAGCCACTCAAACCATGACCATTGCAAATCATCTATCCGCGAATGACCTTAAATTAAATCAACCTAAAAACTTCACGACTGCACAGTTAGAAGCTTGGAACGCAGCCTACACTCCAAAAAACAAAGCCTTTCAAGAAGCAAAACTTGAAGGCAAAGAAAGAATCAAATGGCAATACCAACGATACGTTAAAGACTATCTTCGTTGCGTGGCAAGCGTTGACGATAATATAGGAAGATTGTTAAAGTATCTTGATGATAGCGGTCTCGCCAAAGATACAGTGGTCATTTATTCTTCTGATCAGGGATGGTATTTGGGCGAACATGGTTGGTATGATAAAAGGTGGATGTATGAAGAGAGCTTTAGGACTCCTTTAGTGGTTCGTTGGCCAGGAGTAATCAAAGAGGGATCAGTAAATAAAGATTTTGTGTCTAATCTAGATTTTGCTCAAACATTTCTAGACATAGCCGGCGTGTCCAAAATCCCTGATCCGATGCAAGGACATTCGCTAGTACCAATTTTCAAAGGCAAAACTCCTGAAGATTGGCGTAAAAGCTTTTATTATCATTACTATGAGTTTCCTGGGGCCCATTCAGTCAGACGTCATTACGGTGTCAGAAAGGACCACTACAAGTTGATACACTTTTATAATCTTAATGCGTGGGAGCTATTTGATCTTAAAAAAGATCCAAACGAATTAAAAAGCGTCTACTCCCAGCCTGACTATCAAGAAGTTGTTAAAGATCTAAAGGTTGAACTCAATGAATTAAGAAAAAAATACAAAGTTCCCGAAGACACAAGACCCGTTAAAAGAGTTAATAGAAAACCGAAAAAACAAGAACCTGCCAAAAAGAATAAGTGAGCTTACGGGTCCTCATAATCCTTACACTTTTTATTACTGGATCTCTAGCCAAAGATAATAAGGAACAACGATTTAACCCACCCATCAAAGGATGTTACTTGGGAATCGTCATCGAAGAAACCAAACAGGGTTTTTGGGTTAAAGAAATTGCACCGGGCAGCGCAGCTGAAAGATCAGGAATTGAAAAAGATGACATCATTGTCAGGCTCGGTGACTGGCGGTTCAATCTCGATAATAACAGTTTTCAGGACTACCTCAAAGAATCTGTACCCTCTAAAACAATTATTCAGGTTCTAAGAGATGGTTCAGAAATGGACATCGAGATCAAACCTGACTCTTTACTGGTAAAAGATGCTAAAGAGATAAATCGATTAATCTCGAGGAACAGGCTTTTTAAAGATCAGCCAAACCTTGAGGAATTGCTTATTGGAGCTATTAGAAAAAGTTCTGATAATGAGACGGCTTATCGAAAATTGAATCAAATTGTTGATAAGTTTGGATTATCACACACCGCGATCATCACACCATGGGTAGCAAATAATCTTTTTGGTGAAGGGGAAAAATTTCATCTTGGCCTTTTTATTCAAAAAATAAACCACAATGGAAAGGATGGATTTTTTATAAGATCAATGATGCACGGATCTCAGGCACGAGAAGCGGGTCTTTCAGTAGGAGATGAAGTTCTATCTATTAACAAATATAGCATAAGCAATTCCCCAAGATTAACTCTAGCCGGCTATGAGCACCGTCGACAGATGTATACCATTATGGTCGATAAAAATGAAACGATTGATTTAGAATTCAAGAGGACAAAAGACGGTGAAAAAAATTCTATAAAGATCAGTGCAGATCGTGCCTTGAGCGCAGAAAATTCGATTAGAAAAAGCATGCGCCTGATACCATTAAACTCGACTAACCAGGCCGGATATATTCATCTGTGGAATTTTATGTCTCGTGACAACGCTGAGGTACTCAAAGACGCAATGAGCAATAATTTTTCGCAAGCGAGCGCACTCATAATTGACCTTAGAGGAAGAGGAGGAAGAGTAGACGTTATTAGGATAATCGCCAGAATGCTAAGCAGTCAGAAAAAACCCACGATTCTAATCATTGATGGAGAATCGAGAAGCGCGAAAGAAATGCTTGCCCATAGACTTCAAGGCTTAAGTCATGTAACCCTAGTTGGCGAAGTGACCGCAGGGGCTGTCCTTCCTGCAACTTTTGAAGATTTGACCGGGGGGGCAAAATTGATGATACCAAGCCAGCGAGGAGATTCTCAAATTTTACCCTTCATGAAAAATACTAAACTTGAAGGAAGAGGTGCCATTCCTGACGTAAAGGTAAACTCTGAAATACCTTACTCACAAGGCAAAGACCTCATCCTACTCAAATCGATCGGTATTCTAAAAAAAGAGATTCAGGGTGAGTTGCTTCGAATCTAAATTCTATCGGTGATACGGCTCTCCCCTCTTAATCGTGTACACCCTGTAGATTTGCTCAACAGCCACTAACAAGGCCAACTCATGCTGAATTGTCATTTTGCCTAATGAAAGAATACAATCTGCAGCCTCTTTGACTTGCTGTGAGTGACCATCTGCACCACCTATCAATACGCTAACGAGTTTACATCCGCCATCCATCTCCAGCCCATCAATGTTTCTGGTTAATTGTTGTGTATCTAAAGACTCACCTCGTTCATCAAATACGATTCTGTAGCTTCCGTCACTTCCTTTGAGCAGTCGATCACCTTCCTCATCCTGAGTCCCATTCTTTACAGTGATAAGTTCAGCTGCAGTATATTTTTGTAATCTTTTTAAATACTCCTCGATTCCCAACCTAGCATACTGAAGCGACGGTTTTCCGACTACGACAAACTTCCACTTCATGTCTTTTTTTCTTCCCTTTCCCGTACGCTGCGTAATCTGTTCCTTAAAGACTCCACCTGACTTTCAAGGTCACGCATTTCATCTACTAAGGCAGTATAGTCACCTAATTTTGAAGGTGGCGATTCATCCTTTTTATTAAGCTCAAGGGTTTCTTCCTGAGCTTCTTGCATACCGGTCATGATGACTCCGATAAATAGATTAAGCATGATCATCGTTCCAAATAAAACGAAAGAAACATGATAAATCACTGAAACGATTGGTGAAGCATTATGAACTATATCTGGATAACGCGGCATCTCTGAAGCCTCATAACCATAATTATCCGAACCATACATATTAATATACATGATGTCTGTCCAGTCCTCCAAGGTGACAACTCTAAACAATGAGAGCATAGAATCACCTAGAGTCGCATAATGCTTGGGATCATTTTCACTAAAAAGCATCACTCCTAAAACGGCATAGATATAAAAGAGAATGAATAGTAAAATGGTAACGTAAAACATCGAAGGAATACTTCGTAATAATGCCACCACGAGAATCTGTAATTTTGGAACGACACTCAATAGCCTGAGAACACGAAGCACCCTCGCCAGTCTCAGTACGGCCACGTACTCAGCATCAAATGGCATGAAACAAATCACCACTAT
>CEUK01048554.1_pt1 | contig 10759 bp, 9 predicted proteins | sample 356451 | NCBI WGS metagenome assembly CEUK01 (sample SAMEA2622843, study PRJEB7988) | marine metagenome | isolation source: saline water (ENVO:00002010), including
CGCAGGGAGAGAATTCAATTCAGGACCAATATTTCCCATTCTGCTAGGATTAACTTTATTAGCTGGTAGTACGAAATATTTAACGACACTTTATTTAATTTTACTTGGATTATTTATTTTTCTTTCCAAAAAAGTAACTTTTTTAAAAAAGAAATCAACAATAAATATAATGCAGATTCTTCTTATAATATGCCCCTCAATTCTTTGGATTTCATTATCACCTTCTACAGATCTGATTAGCTCAGTTTTTTGGTTGTCAGCTTTATTTACTTTCAAAAAATATATTTTCTATAAAAGTAAAATTCTTAAAAAAAGAAAATTTAATAAGCCAAATTATTACTTTTATATTTTCTCGGGATTTATATTATTGACAATACTAACAAGGCCTTTAACAATATTAGTTTTATTAACTTGCCTCTTATGGTTAATTTTTGAGATTAAAATCACACATAATATTCTGAAACAATTTAAATTGGAAAAAAGAAATAAATCTCTAACTTTATATATTTATAAACTATCTCCTATTCTTGCACTAATAGTAATTATTTTTATAATTCATTTTAATTTGTATTCTCAATATGGAAGCGTAAGTAATCCTACACATATATTTTTTTGGTCATTTTCCCCTCCTGCCCCTATTGGTTTACATCAAGTAACAAAAACATTGCTAGGACAAATTAGAGATAACTCATTTCTATCAAATAATTCTTTACTTCAAATAATTTTTCTTATATTAAAGTCTTTAATAATTTTAATAAATCAATTAATTTATGGAATATTATCATTATCTGGGATACAATTTAAATTTCCTATCACTATTGATAATGTAATTTCACTTAGAGTTATTGCAGCCACTTTAAAAGCTCTTTTTGGAATAATTATAATATTACCAAGTATATATTCTTTATTTAATAATTTAATTAGATTAAATAATATATATTTATTTGAAGCATTAAATTTGCAAGATCCAGATAAAATATACATAAATATGGTTCAAATTATAACTGGGTTACACATACTTACTTGCTTAATCTTGATACCACACATAAGATATCTAACACCTGTTATTCCTTTTCTTATATCAGGATTTCTTACTGATCTAGACAATAAAATTCCAGAAAAATAATCATTTATTTGATATCTTTTAAAGCTACTTCTGAGATTAGCTTATTTAACTTTGAATTTATTTTATTAAGTCTAATGTGACATCTCAATAATCCCCATAAACTTAGCAAGACATACATATAAAAAAATAGATCTGTACCTCTTGAAATTAAAAGTGGTTTTGCAATTAGATCTAGTAGAGCAGGATTTAAGATTAAAACTACAGCAAATATAAAAGAAAAAAATAATATTATTTTTTCATACAATCTTAATGTATAAGGATTTTGTAAAACTATTAAGGAAATAAATAAAGTTGTAGTAAGTATAATAAAAAGAATTTGAGCTAGGTTCATTATTTTCTTTGAATTAAATCTGAAATTATATTTAAAGATGAAAAAATTGACTGGCTTTTTTTATTTATCTCATAATCAATTTCAGTATTGAATTCATTAATTGTATAATTAGCCCTTTTTAATTTAAAAGGAATTTCAGTTGCATGAGCCATTGAAGATGATTCAAGATTAGATAATTCAAAACATGCTTTTCTGCTTATTACTCTCATACCATTATGTGAATCAGTTAAATTAATTCCAAATATAAATCTTTCAAATAAAATTGCCAATTTTAGTGTTATTTTCTTATTTATTGAAATATTAATTAGCTTATCTTTGTTCAAAAATCTACTCCCAAATACTACATGTAAATTATTATAAATTGCATAATTCAACATATTTCTAGCATGCTGAGGTTTATGCTGTGTGTCAGCATCTAAAGTCACAAGATAGTCTAAATTAGTTTTTTTTAGAAAAAAATTTATCCCAGTGTTAATAGCTGTACCTTGTCCACAATTAACACAATGTTTTAAAACGATATTTGGATTAGCATCCATAATTTCTTTTAGAGTTCCATCTTTGCTGCCATCATCAATAACTAATACGTTTTGGAAGTATTTTTTACATTCACTAATAACAGTGGAGACTCTACCCTCTTCGTTATATGCGGGTATTAGTACTAGAGAATTAGTATTTTGATACATTATAAAATATCCTCATATTTTTTATATTACTAAATAATTTGATCAAATTATCATAAATAATTATTTAAAAATTTTTTAATTATTTTTACTTGATTTTTCAAAGATAAATCAGGGTAAGAATTTTTATAATTAATTTTTCTAGAAACATTATTCTACTTTTTAAAGACATAAAATTTTTGAGAAAAGAAAGAAAAACATACTAATAATGGAATTAGAAGAATTGCAGATAAATTTTTATTAATTCCGTAATAAAAAAACGATTCAATAAAAATATAATTTAAAGTCAATGAAATTATAGATATAAAAAAATATTTTTTGAGAATTAGATTATTTAATTTTTCTAATTTAAAAACTTTTTTTCCATAAAGATTATAACCAACTAGCAAGTTTACTAATTGCGATAAAAAAGTTGCAAATAATGTTGGGATTAATAATAACGCAATCTGCAGTACAATATTAGAAATCAAGAAATTCACAATCCCATAAGCTAAAAATAATCTTTTTATACCTTTAACTTCAAATTTTCTTTTAAACTTTAAACTAATCATTATAATAATTACGAAGTCAAATCAATGAACTTGATAATTTTTCAAGTAAATATTATTTAAAACAAAATAAGTTTTACTAAAGTTTTATAATTATTTTTTTAGTTTGTCATCAATAAATGCAGCTATTTAATAATTATTATTTTAATTTAAAGCATTAATTAATCCAAACGGCTTTTTGTACCGCGATACACTTAGTAAGATTACCTTCAATACTTCATTTATATCAATTCGAATAAATGCTTTTGGCAGCCTCATACTGTGCAGATTGAATACAAAATGAGACATGGACCCAAGATGCGAAACATCATTTATATCAAATGCTTTAAAGATGTCGTTTATAAATTTCCTAAATAATACAATATTAGATAAAGTTAGATTATAGGATTTTTAGCCTTAAAATAAATTTTAGATTTAAAAAACTTAGTATTCTAATTGCAGAATTCTCAAAAGATTTATAAACTAATTTTTTATAGAGGTACTTTCAATTATTGGAGCGAAGACTGAAATCTTGATTTTTTTAATAAACATATATTTACTTTGATTAATTATTTATTAACTATAAATCAAATTTCATTTTAATTTACAGAAATCAACCGATAGATTTTCTTCTAAAAAAATATTTCTTGAAGCTCTTATAAGATTTCTTGTATCACAAGAAAAATCTTGATTATTTTTTAGTTTATCCTTTTCGAGAATAATTGTTCTAACACCCTCTCTTTCCATACAAACTTTATATTTTTGTTTTGAATTAATGCTTTTATCATAATAAAAACAACCATCAAATTTTTGATTAGCGATAAAGGGAATCTTGGAATACAAATGAGTCATGCCGGTTATTTCACTATAAACTGGTGGCTCAGCAAATTTCTGTATTTCTTGTGAATTATAAAAATTATAAGCAGTTTTATTCATACCAGCTTCATAATCATATAGTACATATAGAACTATTGTTATTGAGTATAATAATGATACAAAAAACATAACAAACTGGGCAAAAATTGTTATTTTTAAAATATTCTTCACAATCGAAATAAGCTTAAACATTTTATTTGAGGATTTAAAATCTTTTATTTTTAAGCTAGGAACTCCTAGCGAGATTAAAATCAAAGGAGAAATATAATAATCTGCTCTCCCTTGAGAAAAAATTAACAAAAAAATAAACTGATAAATGCCAACTTTTAATCTTCCATTATTAGAATTTAAATTTTTAAGAAAATAAGTAAGTGAGAAGATTATCAATAAAAGATTTGCAGGACCCAAAACAAAAGAAATTTTTCCAATAGTTTTTGGAATGAAAATCCAAAGTGGAAATAAACCTTTTCTCTCCCAAACTCTCAAAGTTTGCTCCCAGTCTATAAGTTGCTGATTTTCTGGATTAAAAAATTCAGAGAATAAAGGATAAAAAGGATTATCTATTAAAAAATATCTATAAAAGAATATCGTTAAGAGTAAAGTAAAAGAGAATACTAAAGGTATAGAAATATAATTAAAACAATTTTTAAATTCTAGAAAAATTAAAGAATTTCTGTAGTAAAAAATTATATAGAAAATAATTGGAATAGAAACTAAAATTGCTGAAATTTTAAAAGATATGGAAATAAAAACAATGGAAAAAATATGAGGCAGATATTTTACATCTCTATTTTTTTCCCAGACTAAGAAAGATAATGCCAAACAAGATTCAGTCAAAAAATTATTTTTGCCAATAGTAAGCCATTGAATAAATACTGGTGATGTTATAAAAATAAGAAAATAAAAATTACTTATTCTTCTTTTTAAAAGATAAAAAAATAATATAAGTAAAGGTAAAAATTGTGATGTTCTAATTAACCAAGTTGTACCCTCCTGAAAATAAAAAATATTTGCAAAATCGCCAATTCCTAAAAGTCCCTGATTAAGATTACCATCAATAAAATGTGAGTTTTTAATCCAAAACTTATATGGATAACCTACATATATATTTGCGGTATCTGAATGATTTATAGGACCTATAGATACTATGAAAAAAAGAAAAAGAATAAAATAAAAAAACTTTAGCGTCTTTTCATAAGTTTTTAATTTATTTATAAGTTTAATTTCTTTTATAGATATATCCCATAAATAAATTAATTTATTTCTGTAATTATTACTAAATATAAGTACAAAAAAAGTACTTAAAATAAGCAAATATAAGGGTATATAAGTTAATCTTAAAAATACAAAAATTAAACCTAAAAATCCTAAAATCCCATATGATAAAGAAAGAGAAGAAGCAAAAGTTAAATACGGTGATTCAGGATCTTTATTTTGTACTATTAAAAATGGAGAAATTATTAGAAAAGTAATAATCAAACAAATCATATTTATAAATTAAAAGTCAATTTTTTATCAATAAGTTATATTTAAGAATGCACCATATTGCTCTTATTCCATCTTTCCAACCTATTTTTTTACCTTCTTCATAGGTTCTCCCAAAATATGATATTCCTACTTCATAAATTCTACATCTCATCCTCGCAACTTTTGCAGTAATTTCGGGTTCAAACCCAAATCTTTTTTCTCTTATTTTTATTGATTTCAGAATATCAGTCCTAAAAGCTTTGTAACAAGTTTCCATATCAGTCAAATTAATATCCGTCATAATATTACTCAATAAAGTAAGAAAACCATTTCCTACTCTATGCCAAAAATATACTACTCTATGAGGTTCTGCCCCTTGAAATCTACTACCAAAAACAACATCTGCTTTATTAATAAGTATTGGATTGATTAATTTTTCATATTCATTTGGATCATATTCCAAATCAGCATCCTGAATTATTGAAATCTGACCAGTTGCGAATCTAATGCCCTTGGCAATTGCAGCACCTTTCCCTTTATTTCTATTTTGTAAGATAACTTTTATAGATTCATCTTTTAAAGAATTAAGAAATTCCCTTGTTCCGTCAGTTGAGTAATCATCAATTATAATAATTTGTTTAGATTTAATTGATGTATTTTTAACCTTATTTATAACTTCTTCAATCGTATTAATCTCATTGAAACAAGGTATGATAACAGATAGTGTGAAATTTGAGATTTTTTTTATCATAACTATTTTAAATCAAAACTAATAATAACTTAATTTGATGCTAAAAATTATTTAAAAACAAAATATCGTTGAGATAAATAAGAAATTGATACCAATAATGGGATTAGAAAAACTGCTGTTAAATTTTTATTTATTCCAATATAAAAAAAAGATTGAATAAAGGCAAAATTTAATATCCATAAAATTGAGGCAAGAAATAAATATTTTTTAAAAACAAATTTATTTAACTTATCAAATTTAAAAACTTTCTTACCATAAAGTAAATAACCAACTAATAGATTAACTATCTGACTAAAAATGGTTGCAAATAAAGTTGGAATTAATAATAATAAAATTTGAAGGACTATATTTGTAATAAAGAAATTTAAAATTCCATATATTAGAAATAGTCTTTTTTCACCTTTTATAAAAGTTCCTATTAAACTTATCATTTGATTTTATAAAACATAACTTAATTAAAAAGAAATATTTTTACTATGAATTTCTGCACTCAAGTTCCTAAAGACCAAACCTTAAAACCAATGTCCTCCAATTTATTTTTATTTAAACAAATCCTTGCATCAAAAATCCAAGCTGGCTTTCTCATTACTTTGTAAATATGATCCCAACCTAAATTTATAAATTCGTTCCATTCAGTTAGTATAAGTATTGCATCTGCCCCTTGAGCAGCCTTTAAGGCTGTTTCATAAACTAAAATATTATTATCAATCAAGTCATCTAAATCATCTAAAATTTGACTTTCATTTACTTTTGGATCATAAAAGGTTAATTTTGCACCTTCTTGTAATAAATTTTTTGAAATATTTATACTTGGAGATTCCCTTGTATCATTTGTATTCGCCTTAAAAGAGAATCCAAATATTGCTAATCTCTTATTGGCTAGAGTCCCAAATAAATTTTTTATAACTAAGTGTGAAATTCTCTTTTGTTGCCATGTATTAATATTAACAATTTGTTCCCAATATTCTGCAACTTCATTAAGTCCATAATATCTGCACAAATATACCAAATTTAGAATATCTTTCTTAAAACAACTACCTCCAAATCCTGGTCCAGGATTCAAGAATTTATTACCTATTCTTGTATCAGAACCTATAGCTTTTGAAACCTCAAGAATATTTGCCCCAGTAGACTCACATAAAGCCGAAATAGAATTGATTGATGAGATCCTTTGTGCTAAAAAAGCATTTGCAACTAATTTAGATAACTCCGAACTCCATAAATTCGTTTTGATAATCTTATCCCTATCTACCCAATTAATATATATATCTGATATCAAGTTGATAGATTCATCATCATCCCCTCCAATCAAAACTCGATCTGGATTTTGAAGGTCATTGATAGCAGTTCCTTCAGCAAGAAATTCTGGATTAGATACTATTGAAAAAGTTTGATTTACATCAGTATCAATACACTTATTATGATTATCATCTGAAGAATTCAAAATAATTTTAATTGTTTCAGCTGTTTTGACCGGTAAGGTACTTTTTTCTACAATAACCGTATGATTTTTTGAAAATTTTGCAATTTGTCTGGCTGATGATTCTATCCACTTTAAATCACTCGCATATCCAGCTCCTACCCCTTTCGTCTTTGTAGGGGTATTAACTGAGATAAAAATAATATCTGCTTTCGAAATACATTCTTCAATATTATTTGAGAAAAATAGATTAATGCCTCTACATTTACAAATAATTTCAGCTAGTCCAGGTTCAAATACAGGCAATTTTGATAAATTATCACTATTCCATGCTTCAATTCTTTCTTTATTAATATCAACAACATCAACTCTAAAATCAGGGCAATTTAGAGCAATTACTGACATAGTTGGTCCGCCTACATATCCCGCTCCTATGCAACAAATATTTTTGATAAATTTATTTTTCATTTGATTTGGGTTTATGAGACTTTATTGTGATGAATTTATTTATTTGGCAAACATATTAAATCATAAATTATTTAACGAGAAAATATTTATTAGAAAAAAATTTATTCATAACTTAAGATATTAAAGGTTGAAGTTCTCTATTGTGAAATCTTTTAAAAGGAATTTAATAACGGGAGGGAGTGGATTTCTTGGTTCACATCTCTCAAAACAATTATTAGATAAAGGAGAAGAAGTTATATGTCTTGATAATTTCTTTACAGGAAGCAAATTAAATATACAAAATTTTATAAAAAATCCTAATTTTGAATTAATCAGACATGATGTGACCGAGCCTATAAAAATTGAAGTAGATAAGATTTGGCATTTAGCTTGCCCAGCTTCACCAATACATTATCAACATAATCCTATAAAGACTTCAAAAACTAGCTTTATGGGTACTTACAATATGTTAGGTTTAGCAAAAAGAGTGGGTGCAAAATTTCTTTTAGCTAGTACAAGTGAAGTTTATGGCGATCCTTATGAACATCCACAATCAGAATCATATAGAGGTTCGGTCAATACAACAGGAATTAGAAGTTGCTATGACGAAGGCAAAAGAATAGCTGAAACTCTATGTTCTGATTATCAAAGAATTCACAAAGTTGACATTAGAATAATGAGAATCTTCAACACATATGGACCAAACATGAGATCTGATGATGGCAGAGTAATAAGCAATTTTATAGTGCAAGCATTAAAGAATAAAAAATTGACTCTTTATGGGGATGGAAGCCAGACCAGATCATTTTGTTATGTAGATGATTTAATAAATGGAATGCTTCTTCTTATGGATAGTAATTATAGTTCTCCAATAAATATTGGAAATCCTTATGAATTCTCTATTAAAGAACTAGCAGAACTTATTAGAAATTTAATTAACCCTAATTTAGAATTTGTATATGAAAAACTTCCTGAAGATGATCCAAAACAAAGAAGACCGTCTATCGATTTAGCTAAAAAAGTTTTAGATTGGGAACCAAAGACAGAATTGAAAGATGGCTTAATTAGTACTATTAATTGGTTTAAAAATAATTTATAAACTATTATTTTAATTGAGTAATTTAAATAAAGATAAAGCAGTTATAAATGGAGAGATAGGTTCAGTGATGGCACCCAATCCTGTACTAATGTTATTTAAAGTAGATGAATTTACATACACAATATCTTTATCTTTTAATGGAGGATTATTATCAAAGGAGATATCTTTTCCTAAATTGATTTTATATTTCTTTTTGGTAATAGTTCCGTTTGGATTTACTCTTAGAATAACAACATTGCCTTTATTTGCTTTCCATTTAATAGGTCCTCCAGCAGAATAGATAGCTTGGATTAAGGGAGTATTGGACTTCAATTCTATCAATCCAGGAGATTTTACTTGTCCAATTACTCTGACATCAATACTTTTAGGAGATAAATTAGCCTGAGCAATTTTCAAATTATTTTCAGATAATTTGGAAGTTTTGGTTAATTTAATCACATCACCATCAAACAAAAAAAGATTTTGTTCATGATTTCCCTCAAAAATTAAATCTATTAAATTAACTTCTGTTTTTTTATACTCTCTTTCCAAACCGGGCATTCTTCTCAAGACAATTACTTTCCTAAGATCTGTATTCTGAGTTATTCCGCCAGCCTTTTGAATAGCATCTACTATGGTTGGAAGGCCATTACTTCTTATAGGTCTAGCTCCAGTCAAAACATTATTTTCGCTTTTACTCAGAGAGTAAATACCTGGCATATTAATCTCTCCAACAATAGAAACTCTTATTGGTCGAGGTAATTTTACAATCAAATGTAATTCAGGTCGAAGTAATTGATCTCGATATTTTTCCTCAATTATTTTTGAAGCTTGGTCAATACTAAGATTTTTAAGATAAATACTTCCGATTAAAGGTAATGTAATTGTTCCGTCATTTAATACGCCATATTCTCCAGAGAATTCAGGAACATCTAGTAAAGTCAGTTCAAGCACATCCCCTGGACCAATTAAATAATAATCTTTTTGAATCGAACCAATTAAGGATTTTTCCTCTTTTGAAATATCAAGAGGAACTATTGTTTCTTTTTTCTGAATTAACTCTTTTTGAATTATTTTAGATTGATTATCTTGAGCCGACAAACTATTACAAATAAACAAAATTCCTGAAAGAGTAAATATGAAAAATTTCTTCTTTTTATTAAAGTTTATCAACGAGATTAGTGCATTTATCAATGCTATTATCTCACTTATTCATGTTTTTTTCAATAATTAGTTTTTTTTATTAGGGATATATTATATGATTCAGTAATGGCTAAAATAAAAAATTAAATTTAGTTGCTGATTACTTTAACTAATTGTGGATAAAAATTCTTACGGGAACAACTCAAATACTATAAGAGATATTCCAGAAAATGAAGAAATTGATTTAAAAAATATTCTCGTAAGGATTTTGCGAAAAAAAAACTGGTTTACGTTAACAGCGGGATTAGTTTTTTCAGGATCATTATTATTTACAGTCTATTCAAGGATTTTTAATCCAATTTATCAGGGTTCTTTCTCAATATTAATTTCAGATCCTATGAATAATATTAAAGATAGATCTTATGAAAATCTTTATGCAGATATTGCAGAGAATAATACTGAATATGATATTTCAACTCTTATTATTCTTTTAAAAAGTTCAATTTTTTTAAGCCCTATCTCAGAAGAATTTAATATTTCAGTTGATAGTTTAAGAAATAAAATTTTTATTGATCAAAATATTAAAGACACAAAAAAAACTCCCAAGGGTATCATAAATGTAAAATTAAATTTTAATAATAAAAAAGAAGGTTTATTAATTTTAGAAAGATTATCTCAAAACTATTTAAAAGCATCTCTTGATCAAAAGCAAAAAAGTATCAATGAAGGACTAAAATTTTTAAATTCTCAAGCACCCGAAATTATAAAAAGAAGAAATTCATTACAGAATGATCTTTTAGCTTTTCAAGAGAAAAACAAATTAATGTTGCCTTCGCAGGAAATTAATATTATTAAAGAGCAACAAAATAATATAGAAAATGAAAAAATAAATTTAATAGCAGAAAGAGATCGC
>CEUK01150096.1_pt1 | contig 10750 bp, 5 predicted proteins | sample 356451 | NCBI WGS metagenome assembly CEUK01 (sample SAMEA2622843, study PRJEB7988) | marine metagenome | isolation source: saline water (ENVO:00002010), including
CGAGCCAGTATTTAATTCGAACATCACTTTAAACATTGTTTAAATACAGATAACACCTTGGTGTAATCTTAAATGTTGTCATAAATTAAGAAATTAATTTTTTAAGCAGTGATATTCAATAAGTGATATTCAATAAGTAATTTGGAAACAGATAACTCTATAATTAAATACCTATCCATTACAAAACCCGGGAAGTCTTAATTGATTTTCTTAAGTGATTGAAAAAGTTTAATGCTTCACATATCACTAGGTTAACGATCCGAATGGGTCAAAATAAATTAACTAAGTTCATTTATTTAACCAATAGAACATTTATTTGTTCATTAAGAGTAGCGATGCTCAAAATAGGGTTTTGAAGATCTAATAGACGGGGATTATCCAAAGATATTAGACTATTTCCTAAAACATAGAAATTTATTTTCTACTTAAGCGGAGAGAAATCTCCGCTTTTTTTTTATAAAAAATCAACTACATTCCATTATCTTGATTAGAATTAAAATTTCTTTATTAAATTCGCAGAAATTATAATGGTCGCGTAGCTCAGCTGGATAGAGCATCTGCCTTCTAAGCAGACGGTCACAGGTTCGAATCCTGTCGCGATCACTTATTAAAACCTCAATAAAGCATTGAGGTTTTTTTATTTATTGAAGTAAAATAATTATTGATTCTTTTTTTCTAAATCAAGTAAAAAAGCATATTCTAATGCAACTTCTTTATATCTTTTAAATCTTCCAGATGCACCACCATGTCCTACATCCATATCACAATTAAGTAATAATAAATTATTATCTGTTTTATATTCTCTGAGTTTTGCAACCCACTTAGCTGGCTCCCAATATTGAACTTGACTATCCCAAAATCCTGTGGTAACTAATAAATTTGGATAATCTTTTTTTTCTATGTTATCATAAGGTGAATAAGATTTAATATAGTCATAGTATTTTTTAATTTTAGGATTTCCCCATTCATCAAATTCACCAGTTGTTAATGGGATTGTTTCATCAAGCATTGTAGAAACAACATCTACGAATGGTACAGCTGCAATGACACCATTCCATAAATTTGGTCTCATGTTTATAATTGCACCCATTAGTAAACCTCCAGCACTACCACCATATGCATATAGCTGATCATTATTAGTGTATTTTTTTTCAATTAAAAATTCAGCACAATCAATAAAATCATTAAATGTATTTTTTTTATTTAAAAGTTTACCATTCTCATACCAATCTCTACCTAATTCCTCGCCACCTCTAACATGAGCAATTGCAAAAACAAAGCTACGATTTAATAAGCTTAATCTAACTGAACTAAAATAAGGATCAATAGTTGATCCATAGCTACCATAACCATAAAGTAGAAGAGGGTTTTTACCTGATTTTTTAAGACCTTTTTTATAAACTAATGAAATTGGAATTAATTTACCGTCTCTAGCAGTAGCATAATATCTTTTAGATGTATAATTACTTATTGAAAATGAATCATCAAGAATTTCATCTTGTTTTAATATTTTTTTTGTCTTAAGATTCATATCAAAATCATATACTGTAGTTGGTGTTGTTAATGATGAATAAACAAATCTTAATTTATCAGTATTAAAATCAATATTTGAAGTTGTAAATGCAGAATATGCTGGGTCATCAAATTCAATATAATAGAATGAATTAAAGTTTTCCCATTTTATTACCTTAATATGGTTTAAACCATTTTTTCTCTCTTCAACCACTAAATAATTCTTAAATATATCTATGCTTTCTAATAAAACATCATGTTTATGAGGAATCACGTCAACCCAATTTTCTTTTTTTGGTTTAGTGATTAATGTTTTCATTAGTCTAAAATTTTTAGCATTTAGATTAGTTAGAATATAAAAATGATCTTTATAATGGTATACACTGTATTCAAGGTTTTTTTCTCTTTTTTGAATTACAGAAAATTTATCATTGGGATTATTTGCATCAATATATCTATATTCATTTGAAAGTGTTTGATAGCTTCCAATTAATATATATTTATTAGATTTTGATTTTGTTACATAACAATTGAACGTTTCATCTTTTTCTTCATAAACTAAAACATCCTTATCTTGACTTGTTCCTAAAACATGCTTATAAATTTGATATGATCTTAATGTTATTGAATCTTGTCTTGTATAAAATATAGTTTTATTATCATTTGCCCAAACTGCTGATCCAGTTGTGTTATCTATTTTATCGTTTAATATTTTATCGTTAGATAAATCCTTTATATACAAGGTATATTCTCTTCTAGAAACAGTATCAACAGAGTATAAAAGTAAATTTTCATTTGGACTAATTGATGTGCCAGACAATGAATAATAAGAATAATTATCAGCCATCTGAGAAACATCTAGCATTATTTCTTCTTTTGAGTCTTTAATTATTGATTTTCTACAATAAAAAGGATATTCTTTTTTATCTTCAAACCTTGAGTAGTATAAAAAATTTTTAATTTTCACAGGAACTGATGAAACATCTTTTTTAATCCTACTCTTTATCTCATTAAACAGTTCATCTTGCAACTTTCTTGTATGATGCATTTTGCTTTCTAAATACTTGTTCTCTTGATTTAAATAGTTTTTTACATCTTTCGTTTGTTGATCAGGAGAATTAGACTCCTTTTGCTCGTCAGATAATCTCATCCAAAAGTAGTTGTCAATCCTATCATCATTGTGAATTGACAGAGTCTTAGGTATTTGCTTAGCAGATGGAGGTGAAGAATTTTTCATATAATTAAAATTTTCACAACTATAACAAAGAAAGATTAATAATAAAAAAATGTGTTTTTTCAACTATCGTGATCTTAGCTTAGATAATAATCTTAAAATTTCAAGATATAACCATATTAATGTAACAAGTAAGCCAAAGGCACCATACCATTCCATATATTTAGGCATACCTTTTTCTGATCCCTCTTCAATAAAATCAAAATCTAAAACAAGATTTAAAGAAGCTATACCAACTACAAAAAGACTAAAACCAATACTAAATAGACTGCTATTTGTTGGGTCAAGTATTGGAAGACCTGCTCCAAAAAAACTCATAATAAAACTTATTATATATACTAAAAAAATACCACCTGTTGCAGCAAAAAGACCTAATTTAAAATTCTCTGTAACCGCTATTATTTTACTTTTATATGCAAATAATAGACAAAACAAGATGCTTACTGTAAGTAAAATTGCTTGTGGAACAATTCCCTCATATAGATTGTTGTAGTATAATGAAATTCCTCCCATAGCAAGCCCTTCTAAAATTGCATAAAGAGGTACTGTAGTTGGAGCCCATTCTTTTTTAAAAATTGTAACGAGAGCTAGAATTAATCCTCCAATAATTCCAACTGGAATTAAAATAAAAAGTTGATTAATATATGAATAATATCCTGCTGCTAATAACAATGAGAGACTTATTGCAGTTTTATTTACAGTTCCATTAATAGTCATGGTATTTTCAGAAGATATTGATTTAATTCCTCTAAATGTTTCAGATGATAATGCAGGATTTCCAGATCTTAGTGAAAGGTGATTGTTCATTTCTATAAAAGTTATAATTAGTTGCTAAAAATAATAAATGTTTATAATTTTTTAAACTTAAAAAAATAATTATTTATAAAAGTCTTTTTTATATATTTGAAATCCCAAAAAAACATCAAATATATTATGACTAAAAAGCAACAATTTCAATTATTTTCCTTGATATTTATAATTTTAGTTACTGTCTTAATTATTAGAAACAGAACTCAAGAAGAAGTAATATCATTTAATAATGAAGATAAAGATATTTCTATTCACACATGTTCAAATAAGCAAGTTAAAAATATAGAGCCCATAATATATTTTTCTGGCAAAATAAGATCAGTAAATAAAATAAATATTATTTCTGAAGTTAATGGCGTTTCAAATATTAAAAATACAAATTTTGAGGTTGGGGTAAATTTTAAAAAAAATGATGTTATTTTAAGTATAAAAAATGATGATTTGATATTAGATTTAAAATCTGTAAAAAGTCAATTCCTTACTCTTTTAGTACAAACATTACCTGAAATAAAGATGGATTTTCCAAAACTTGGAAATGCCTTTCAAAATTATATTGAAAATTATAGTTTAGATACAACCATAGAAAAATTACCGTCAACAAATAATTCTAAGGAAAAAACTTTTCTTTCCTCAAAACAAATTTTTGCAAATTATTTTAAAATCAAATCACTAGAAAATAAACTTGAGAAGTTTACAATACGTGCACCGTTTGATGGTTTTCTATCTAGAACTCTTATTGATCCAGGTTCAAATATTATGATGGGGCAGCCAATTGGGGAATTTATTAGCAACGAAAATTATGAATTAATTTCATCCGTAACTCTAAAAGAATCTAAATTAATTAACACAGGTGATATTGTTAATATTTATTTAGAGGATTCAAATAATTATGTAAACGGAAAAATTAAAAGAATAGGACAAAATATTAACGAACTAACTCAAAGTGTTGAAATCTGTATAAACATTACAAATGGGGAAGTAAAAGATGGAATGTATGGATCAGGTGAAATCCTGAGTAAAATGATTAATAACAAAGTTATGATTGAGAGATCAAAAATTATTAATAATCAAGTATTTATTCTAGAAGACAACAAAATTAAATTTAAAAAAATAAACATCATAGCATTTCAAAATGATTCAGCTATAATTGATGGTATAAGTAGTAATGATTGTGTTTTGGATGAATATAGAAGTTATTATTATGATGGAATGAATATAAACTAAATTTGATGAAGAATATTATTTCTTATTTTATAAAGTACCCAATAGCAGCTAATTTGCTAATGTTCTTAATATTCGTATTTGGTATAGTTGGTTTAAATAGCTTGCGCTCAACATTTTTTCCTGAAATGGCAAGTAGAGTAATTTCAATTCAAGTTATATCGGCAGGATTATCACCATTAGAAATAGAGGAAGCAGTTACAAAAAAAATTGAATATAAGCTTGAATCAGTCTCAGGAGTTAAAGACATTAAATCATCATCATTAGAAAATTTATCCAATATTTTTGTTGAAATGGAAAGAGGATCAAATATGTATGTTGCCTTACAAAATGTTAACAATGCGGTTGATCAAATTAATTTTAATGTTGATATAGATGAACTATTTATTAGAAAAATTGAATTTATCATGCCAACAATTAGTTTTTCTATTTCATCAATTAAGGGTCTAGATTATTTAAAAGAAGAGGTAGATAGAATTGAAGATGAATTGAAATCTGTTGATGGTATTTCTGAGATTTCAATTACAGGTTTGCCAAATAAAGAAATTGAAATATCAATAGATGAAAAACGTTTACTTTCACTTAATCTTACTATAGATGAGATAAATAGTGCTATAATAAGAAATAATATCAATTTTAGCGGAGGAAAAATTGAAGTAAAAGATACTCAGTATTTACTGAGATCTAATAATAAATACAATGCAGTTAAAGATTTAAAAAATATTATTATAAGAGTTAATGAGAATGGAAGTCCAATTTACTTAGATGAGGTGGCTAACATTCAGGATACTTGGTCTGAATCAACAATTGAAAGATATAGAAATAACCAAAGGTCTGTTAATTTAGTTGTTAGTAATACTGAAACACAAGATATCCTTTTCATAGCCGACTATATCAAACAATATGTCAGTGACTTAAATAAAAAAAATCCTAGTATTGATGCTAAAATACTATTTGATGCTTCAACACCATTAAAACAACGTATAGAATTATTATCTAAAAATGGTATTATTGGATTTATTTTAGTATTGGTATTTCTAACTATGTTTTTGCATCCAAGAGTATCTTTTTGGGTTGCACTTAGTATTCCTATTTCTTTTTTAGGAATGTTTTTTTTAGCACCATCTGCTCCAATAACTATTAATATGATGACTATGTATGCTATGATATTAGTAATTGGAATACTTGTAGATGATGGAATTATAATTGGTGAAAATATAATTAGAAAATTTGAAAGTGGATTAAATAGATATCAAGCAGCAGTAGAAGGAACAATGGAGGTTTTTCCTGCAGTTTTTGCAGGAGTTACTACAACAGCAGTTGCATTTTTATCATTTTTCTTTTTTGAAGGTATGATGGGAGAGTTTGGATGGCAAATGGGTTTTGTGGTAATTGTAACTCTTATTTTCTCCCTTATTGAAGGTGCATTTATTTTACCAGCACATATAGCTTATTCAAAAGCATTAGACGATAACAATAAAAGGAGCAAGGCTTCAATATATTTTAATAATGTTATTAATACCTTTAGAGATGAGTATTACAAGCCTGCTTTATCTTATTTTTTAACAAAAATTCATTTTGCTTACTTATTTTTTATTGGCTTATTTATTGTCTTTGTTTTTTTAAGTGGAGTTAATTTTACTTTCTTTCCCTCTGTTGAATTAGATGATTTATATATTGAGTTTAAAACAAAACCAGGAACTTCTATATCAAAAACTAAAACTTATGCCGATCAAATTTTGAAAAAAGTTAATGAAGTAACTTTAGAATTAGAAGATTCCATAGGTACAAAAATCTTTAATGCCACTGAAATAAAGCTTGGCCCAGAATCGCATAAAGCTAAAATTGATATGTTTTTAACTCCACCAGAAAACAGAGGCATAAGAGCATATGATATAGTTGAACAAATAAGATCAAATATTGGCGAAATCCAAGGTGTTGAAAGCCTAATAATGGGAGTAGGGGATCCCTTTGGGAGACCACTAGCTTTTGCATTATTAAGCGATAATGGAATTGAGCTAGAAGCTGCAAGTGAATTATTTGTTAAAAAATTAGAAAAAATTAATGGAGTAGCTGCAGCATCTTTAGATTTTGAGTATGGACCAAATGAAATTAATATAAAACTTAAAAATAAAGCAAAAAGTTTAGGATTAACTAATTATGAAATTCTCTATCAAATAAGACAAGCTTTTTTTGGAATTCAAGTTCAGGACTTACAATCAAATAAAGATGAAATGAAACTTTGGATAAGATTTGATGATAATAATACTTCATCATTTTCTTCACTTGAGAATATGAAAATACAAACTAGAAAAGGAGTTTTTGCAGTAAAAGAATTGGTTGACTTTCACATTGATAATAAAATTTTAAGTATAAATAGAAAAAATGGAACTAAAATTATTGAAATAGAAGGTGAATTAGCTAGTGAAAACTCATATAGTTCAGATATTATTGCTGAAGTAGAAAACAGTTTATTCCCAGACATAAAAGAAAAGTTTCCATCAGTTACTATGGAACTTGCAGGCTCGTCAGATGAGGGAACAGTTACTGCAAATTCAATGAAAAAAATTATGCCAGTATTTTCATTGTTAATACTATGTATTGTATTAATCACTTTTAGATCTAAGGCCCAAACGTTTATAGTTTTTCTGCTAATGCCTTTTACATTAGTTGGGGTGTATTTTGGCCACTTATTACATGGAATGCCTATAAGCGTACTTTCTGGATTTGGAGTTGTAGCATTAATTGGCGTATTAGTTAATGATGCTTTAGTTTTTATTACATCATTTAACTTGAGACTTAGAAATAAAGAGTCTTTTATGCATGCTTTAGAACAAACAGCATTAAATAGATTTAGACCAATTGTTTTGACTACAATTACTACAGTTTTTGGACTCTTACCATTAATTTTTGAAAAAAGTATGCAAGCTCAATTTTTAATTCCAATGGCGATATCATTAAGTTATGGAATTATTATGGCCACATTATTGACATTATTATTTCTACCAGTATTACTTCTTACGATTAACAACATAAGATTATTTTTTAATAAAAATAAAAGTAGAGAAGAAGTTGAACCTGCTGTTAAAGAATTAAAGCACAAAATATGAAAAAATTATTAGCATTAATTTTACTAACATTTTATATAGTTTTTCCTCAAGAAAATCTAACTCTAGAAGATGCAATTGAATATGCAATTGTGAATAGTCAAGATATTTCTATTGTTAAGAATGATGCTAAAATAATTGATAATTCAACCAATTTTGGTGCTGCAGGTCTTTTACCAAATATCATCATATCATCTGGGTACAATGGTTCAATTAACGATAGTGAATTAAAATTTAATTCATTTCTTGAATTTGGAGGAGATGGTTTTTCTGATATAGAAGCATCTGAAGCACAGTCATCAAATATTACATCAGCTATTAGCTTAAACTACAGACTCTTTAAAGGTTTTAGTGGCATTTATACTTTAAGAAAATTTAAGAATCAAAAACTTATTGCAAATGAAAATATTAGATTTCAAATAGAAAACAAGATACTCGATGTTGTAAGTGATTTTTATAAAGTGTTAAATAATCAAAATATATATTCTGTTTTTAAAAAGAGATATGATATTTCAAAAAATAAATACGATAATGATCTTGAAAAATATAATTATGGATTAATATCAAAATTGAGATTATTAAACTCAGAACTTAATTTAAATACTGATAAAATTAATATGGACAATGCAGATGTCAATTTGACAAATAGTTTTCAAAATTTATATCTTACTTTAAATATAAAAGAAAAGAATGTCTTGTTAATTCATGATTTTAATTTCAACACATCTTTAAATATTGATAGTTTATTAAATTTAACTATGTTAAATAATTCAAGTATTATTTTAGCAGAACTTAATTATTCAGTGTCTAAATATGATTTAAAAATATCTAAATCTAATTTTTTACCCACTTTAGATTTCTTTTCATCCTATTCATACAATAATAGACAGAGTGAAACAAGCTTTATTAGTAAGCAAACTGATCAGGGAATTGTGGCAGGAATAAATATGGACATTCCTATTTTTACTGGCAGTTTAAAAAGAAAAAGTTTCCAAAATGCTAAAATAAATTTAGAATCTAAAAAACTTTCATTAGATAAAATTAAGATGACAATTAAGACATCTCTACTTAATGCATATAATAATTATTCTAAAGGACTAGGAAATCTTGAACTATTAGATAAAAACCTGCAAACTGTTAAAAAAACAGCTGAAATGAGTAAAGAACTATATGATTTAGGTCAAATAAGTAATTTAGAATATAGAGAATCTCAATATCTATATGATCAAGCTGAAATCAATTACTCTTCATCTCTAATAAATTTAAAATTACAAGAATTTATTTTATATCAATTATCAGGTCAGCTATACTCCAAATGACTGTATTAGAATAGATTATGTGTTCATCAGCATAATTTTAATTAAATTAACGTAAATTCATATCATGAGTGGGGTAAATGAAGGAAATAGTAAAATTATAATCACCTGGTAAATAAAATTTTATACTTGAAATAAAAAATCACAACTTAACTAAATTAAACAAACTATCATGAATAAATCATTAAAACTAATCACACTCAATTTATTATTAATTCCCTTATTTTTAATTGGACAAAATTGTGATAATGTAGAAGAAGTTGATTTAGGTGAAGATTTCACTACATGTGAAGAATTTGAGGTTTTAGATGCTGGGGCAGGATATGACTCATATTTATGGTTACCAAATGGTGAAACAACACAAACTATTAATGTGACTGAATCTGGAAATTATAGTGTAGATGTTTTGAGCAATCAAGAAATAGGTTATTCAATGAGTTTTGTTGGTGATGGAAGTCATGTTAGTGTTAATAATTTTGATTATGCCCCAACCTCTTCTAATGAATTTACTATTGCACTTTGGGTGAAATCAAATGGCAGTGGATATATTCTTAGTAAATATGATAATCTCGTTGCTTCTAATTCTAATTTTTTCTTAGGCCATTCAAATACAGGATTTAGGATAGTAGGAAATGGATTAAGTAATACAGATGGAACAGAAAGTGGTTTAGAATTTGGTTCTTATGACCCAGAAAATTGGCAATTTATTACAATTACATTTAATCAAGGCAATGTGTCAACATATATAGATGGTGAATTTATAGCGTCAAGTAATGTAATAAATTTTGCTAATAGTATAGGTACCATGGACTTAAGTTTTGGTATAGGCAATTATGCTGAATCAAGTTCTCCGTATGCAAATGAATATTACACATATGACATAACAGCTAGTTATAACGGCTTAATGGATAAAGTTTCACTATGGAATTATGCACTCTCTCAGACAGAAATTCAACAGTATATGAGTTGTTCTCCCATTAGTAATGAATCTGGCTTAATTGGTTATTGGAATTTTGAAGAGGGTAGTGGAGAAACAGCACTAGACTTATCTAATGAAAATAATGGCATTATTAATGGTCCTAGCTATAATACAGAAACACCACAATCATTATGTGAAGATTCTTCTTGTTATTCTACAGATGAAATCACGATAACATTCAATCCTGAAGGCTGCACTGATGAATTAGCTTGTAATTACGATTCTAACGCCGTCTGTGACGACAATTCATGTCAATACATAGAATTGATTGATTTGGGTGAAGATTTCACTACATGTGAAGAATTTGAGGTTTTAGATGCAGGGGAAGGATATGACTCATATTTATGGTCACCAAATGGTGAAACAACTCAAACAATTTCAGTTTCTGAATCTGGAAACTATAGTGTTGAAGTAAATCAATTTAATGTTATTGAGGAATTATATTACCAAAATAATTTTGAAGATGTAATTGGTGATGAATTTTCTAATACTCAAACAATATTTTATAATAATTCAAATATTCTTGGAAACTTTGGAAATCCAGAAGAATCTATTTCACCTGATATACAAG
>CEUK01105371.1_pt1 | contig 10745 bp, 9 predicted proteins | sample 356451 | NCBI WGS metagenome assembly CEUK01 (sample SAMEA2622843, study PRJEB7988) | marine metagenome | isolation source: saline water (ENVO:00002010), including
CGAAGAGGAGGTGGATTTTCAGAGATATACTTGATCAACTGATCGTGAAATTCATCAGAGCTGATTAGAGCAGCTGCATCTAGTTGTTCCAGGATTTTCATACATTTCACTCAATATATGAATACTAGGAAATAAAATGCGTAAATAGAAGAATTAAAGAATTAATTAGGATTGACTAGAGAACAGTCGCTATAATTAAAAAAAGTACTGCAGCAGTGAACGCGCTTAGAATTGCCAAGCGGAAATATTCAGAATATTTGCTGCAAATCACTAAGGGAATGAAGTCTTTGGATGATAAATTGTATAGCAATAATCATGGAAATAACGTCAGGAAAATAAGAAGAGATTTCCCTCAACCAGCAATTAGCACAGAATGTATATCATGCCCTCTAGATCCCGTTGAACTATTTAGCAAAAATTCAGGTCGACATATTTTAGAGAAACATCTCCAGATGATGGATGTTTCTTCCAAAGATCAAAAACTCTTTATTGAATTTGGAGTATTGCTTGGAGGCTCTTGCAAAAGATGGTTATCAGTATCAGATACCTTTCATATTTTAGCGATTGATCATTGGCCTGCAGAGCCGTTGACAGTGATCCATGGTCTTCTAGATGATCCCAAAACCAAGGGATCTTTAAGCCATCTTTCCCAGGAGCAAGTCAATCAGCTGTTGAACAATCTTGAAAAATATGGCTTCCAGCAATATTTAATCAATTGCTGTTTAAATCCAAATCGGTTTACTATTGCCAGAGCCAAATTACCGGACATCCTTTTTTATCTATATGATAGAAAAATCTATCCAAACGTCATGTACTTTGATGCTGACAAGGATTGGAATAGTATTGAAATAGCTCTCAATCTATTTCCATGCACGACAATCTGTGGGGACGACTACTTATGGAAGAGTGAAGGCATAGAAAATATGATTCCAACTAAACTGCATGAATTCAGTCAAGAAAAAGCCTTCAATCTTGAAGTATCAGGAAACACCTGGATATTAAAGAGGAAGAAGATATGACAAATGATCATCATAAAATGACACGCTTTGCGCAGAGCGGCAATGCAGAAGGGTTTGCCGCATTTGTTCAAAACAACATAGAAAGCAATGACTGTTTACGTCATAGACTGATTCAATATGATTGCTTTGAATTTGTCGGGGAGTGGATAAAAAAATCAACGATTAAATTCAAACCGGAAGAACTCTTTTCATGCTTAAAAATATGGAGTGAAGCTCAGTATCTTGGATTGTGTGGACTGTATCATTTTTATAGGCATCAAAAAACCAAAGCTCAAGATTTTTTTAAAAAGTCAATTCAAAAGCATAATACTTATCAGCCATCTCATTATTATCTTAAGTTAATTGAGGTTAATCAGGAAAAACTATCTCTTCAATGGCAATGCCCTAAGCCATACCAGACATTGGATATTCAGCAGAAATCAGCCGGAGTCTGTTGTACGTCATGGGTTCCCTATTCGGTGGGGGATCCAAGTCAGGAGAATGGAGAAGAGTTATGGCAAGGGAATAAAATAAAAAAAATACGTGACTCGATTAAACATGGAAATTATCATTATTGCAATCCAAGCTACTGTCCACATCTTAAAAACGCCATCAAAAAGGAAACTGAACAAAGACCTATAACACGTACTCACTATAAAGTGACTCAATCTCCTGCTTACCTTCAATTAAGCTACGATCGTTCGTGTAATTTAAAATGTCCGTCTTGCAGAAAGAATATTATCCAAGCGTCTCATGATGAGAAAAAGTTATTTAAGACAATACAGAGTAACTGTATTGAACCACTCTTGAAAGATTCAAACACTCTTGTATCAATCACGTACAGTGGTGATCCCTTTGCAAGCTCTCATTACCGAAAGCTTTTGCACAGACTTAAAAGCATTGAATACCAAAATATTGGGATTGCAATTGCCACCAATGGTATAAATTTGACGCCTGAAGTCTGGCAAACATATTCTGAACTTTGGAGAAAGGTCAAACTAATCACGATATCCGTTGATGCAGCTACAAAAAGAACTTATCAAAAAATGAGGCCTCCCGGTGATTGGGATTTACTTATAAAAAATCTTAGGTATCTAGCAAAGTGGAAAGATACTGAAAAACTTGGAACCAAATTAATCCTGAATTTCTGCGTACAATCAGACAACCTTAGTGAGATGATTGCATTTTATGATTTGGCTGAACAGCTCTGTTTTGATCAAGTCTATTATCAGCGTCTGCTTAATTGGGGCATGTATACTACAGAAGAATATAACAGACTAGATGTAGCACAAGCTTCAAATATTCGCCACAAAGATTTGATCAATCATCTGAATGAAATTCAAGATCGGGCTCTTAAGTCACCACAATTATCTGTAAGATTTGGAGCTTTCTAATGATCGCTATTGAACAATTACGTGAGATTTGGATTTACGGTACTTTTGATGTTGATAATTTTGGTGATTTACTTTTGCCACTCATTGCACAACATAAATTAGGTCATCATCACCGCATTGTGCCTGTTAGCCCTGAAGGAATGAGAACACAATATCAAGATGCAATAAGTCCTTCCTCAATCGAAATCAATGGAAAGCCCTCACTCATATTAGTGGGAGGAGGAAACATTATCACAAGAGAACTGAAGGAACTTGCAGAGTATCCGTCATGGAAATTTGATTTCGATACAGCAGCACTTTCAATCTGGATAGGTCCACTCTTTCAAGCCTTAAGGCTTAATGTTCCACTCATATGGAATTCTCCGGGATGCCTAGAACCCTCAGAAATTAAGGGACCACTTCAGCAATCAGTCAATAGATGGATTAAAGAGGCATCCACTCGGCCTGTTAACCTAAGAGATATCAGCTCTGCGAGACGATTTGCAGAATTCTACGACGGACCAATTCAAATTACACCGGATACAGGATTTAGTGTTATTGATGCATACCCAAGTAGCACCCTATCAGAAAGGATAAAGATTGTTAGAGAAAAATATTCATTTGGTGAAAACTATATAGCATGCCAAATTAAAACAGAATATGCAGATATTAGCTATGAACGTATCGCCCATATTCTTGATCGAATAGCTCAACAACATAATATGGAACTTGTCCTCTTACCCCTTGGACTATGCCATGGTGATTTAAAAGCAGTAGGCGGAGTCTCTAAATTTTTAAAAGCTGCTCATACGATTATTGATCATAATTTCATGATTATTGATGCACTGTCAATTATTTCCAATGCATATTTAATGATCACCTCGTCATATCATGCCTCAATAGTCGCATCAGTCTATGAAACTCCTTTAAAACTCATTGCACCTAAAATTTTAGAAAAATTTGACGACCTCCAGACATTACTAGATCTTGAGAGAGTTGAAACCTGGTCAGCACTGACCACAGATATAAACCTGGCTAAGTCAAAAAACGTTTACCAAAAGGCATATGAACAAACAAACAAGCTGGAAAAATATTGGGAAGACATTAGAGGTTTGCTTAAACTGGGTTATCATCAATCTCATCAAAGAAAGCTCCCAGACTCATACATATCACAACAACCAATCGCACGCACAGCTATTTATTATTCACTATTAAAGAAGCCAAGGTATAGAAGAAATCGTCAGCGTTGTCCGATCTGCGGATCAAGCAGCTTTGTATCAGGTGGTTCGATCCATTTTCGCCGTAAACGTGTCTGCACCGGATGTGGATCACGGCCACGTCATCGAGCAGTTCATGAAGTCTTTAAATCTCTGAAGATCACTCCAGATAGTAAAAAAGCACTGATGTTTAGTCGTGACCCATCGATTGATCCCAAGGCATTCAGCTCGTTTGAATACAGTGTCTTTAATAAAGACAACCATATCGATTTAATGTCGATCGAAAGAGAAAGCGAGTCATATGATTTAATCTTTCTAAATCATGTACTAGAGCACGTAAAAGATGACCATAAAGCATTATGCGAATTATCAAGAATTTTAAAAGGTAATGGATTCCTTTTTATTACGGTGCCTAGCCCTGCATTAATCAACAAAACGGATGATTGGGGATTTCCGGATCCTAAAGTTCACGAGCATTATCGGACATACGGCAGAAACATCTACCACTTTTTAAAAGACACATTGAATGACTTTACTGTTTATGAGGTTGAAGCAGTAGACCCAATTACAGAAATTCCAGACTATGTCTATGTTTGTCATAAGGCCAGTATTTATTCACTTAGATCTGACAACATATTGAGTTTAGAAATTGTCGAGCCATACGTCAATGAAAAGCCAGTTCTTGAAAATGGACTATGGCATCTTCGCAAGTTAATTGAAACAAGAAATATTCAGAGGGCTAAAAATGCTCTTTCCAAACTCCGTTTTTCCTTCCCAGATGAATTGCGTGTATCCATGTTGGAATGTGACTTACTTCATTGCCAAGAGTTGTTTGATAAAGAGCAGCAATTACTAGAAAAATGTCAGAAGGAACATATAAATAATCATGCGATCACTCTTAGAAAAGCAAGGCTCATGGCAGTCAGCAATACTCCGTTGAATGCACAACAATTTCTGAGTGACCATTTCGGTCATGAATGTGTATCTCAGGAATCCCTTGAAAAAGCGCTTGAACCAATCAGATACTTTTACTATCAGTGAAGTGACACTCGATGCCTTTTGGGAGGCTTAGATCTGATTTGAAAATACTCCAACGTCATTTCCTTCAAGGCAGTTCGTGTCTGATCTGGTGAAGATGTGGTTGTCCCGTAATGAAATTGATGAAATGTTCCAGCATCAGGCAAAATCATTAGTTTACAGTCATGTTCAATCAATCTTGTCAGCAAGTCTGCCGAAGCAAATCCACCATCTTTTCTTTTAAATTGAAGATCATATCCATTGATCTCATCCCATATCTCTCGACTTAGGAAAAGGCAATTACTTTCAAAGACTGTAGGGCCAATTCCAGCATGAGGTTCTAGGAAAGATGAGTCAATTAATTGCGGAGTATTTAGAAATGGCCATCCACAATTCTGTAACAACTCATGTTCATGTTTAAAACTAGTATCACTGTGGTTGCCATACATTTGATAATCTGAGCCGAGCTGATAGTTGGGAACATGGACTACACTACGTTGACTTAAACATTGATCAACATCTCTAAGAATATTTGGAGACCAAAGCCTTGCTCCATCAATCATCAAGCATAGATAATGTCCAGAAGCACGCTGAACAGCAAGGTTCATCGAAGCATGAATGGCTATATTGAGCTGACTGAAGTCAATGACATCCACATTAAATAAATTGATATCGAGGTTATCAATTGCCTTCAAATTTTTGGAATTGTCAGCGATAATAATCTCCGCGGATAGTTCACAATGACTGAGAGCAGAGAATATGGAGGTTACAGTATTGCTAATCTGATGAGTTAATTCATACGATCCTATGATAATCGACAGGTCCATTGACTATGAAGCATCAGTGCAATACTTTGCCAGTGAATTAAGAGTCTTGTGATCCACGAGCAGCATTGGTTCAAATGATATTCCATATTCATCTTCGAGAAGAGATGCCATCATATGAGCTTCAAGGGAATCCATACCTAAAACTTCAAAATCAATATCCATCTCATTATTAAAGTTTTCGGGTAATCCCCAAACATCTTCAACATAGCGTAGTAGCCAAGAACGAAATTCTGCATATGTGGCAGGAACAATTGGTTGTTGACGCATATTCTTCAAAGAAGACATTTGTTGGCAAACAGAGTTAACCGATTATAGAGGTTTCTTTTCCAAAAAGAATACTCTTTACTTTCTGCCAATGAAAATCCAGGATAGCGGTTGATTCACTGCCCAATACTGCAAAAGTTCTCGGATCATGATTTTCAATCTGATTGAGATGATCCCATGATTGAGTAACAAATCCTGGGCTGTGCATAGATGCAGTAACCGCTTTAAATTTATTGTATCGGGGTTTGGTGATTAAGATCACATCGCCACCTATAGAAGCCTTCGTCACGTAGGTGTGCATCGAGCTTGTGATGACCAGCCTCGCCTTCTGGATGCTATTGAACGATTGTTGAATACTTTGTGCCACCTCAAACTCAAAAGGAACAGGAGCGTGATCTGATAGTTGCTGACATGCCATCAAGTCGGTGTGTGATTCAGAATTCGCATGAGCGACAATAGGGAGCGACCATCTCTGGGCTAAATCTGCAAGCGTTGAAGCAACCTCACTGAAATCAAACCCGAACAGACTACGAGGTCTGATATTGAGCAGAATTTTTCCTTCAGCCTCTGAGAATTTATTAGCAAGAAAAAGATTGGAGTGATCACGATGTAAGGCTGTATCTGGAACAATCATTTGATTTTGATCAGATCCCATAATCCTCCAAGTTGACAAGTCTCTCCAAGAGATATAGTCGATTTTATCTTTTAGATGATTCCACCGTTTTAGAGTAGATTTTTTTAAAGGTGCAAAAGCTCCTACAGAGTTAATGATTATCCTGCAATTTTTCTCTGAAGCAATCTCAAGCCCTTTTAACCAAAAATCAGAGCCATTGCAATTATAAGGATATGGTGATTTTTTGCTCTCGACAAACCCGAAAGGGATATCAAAAATTATGTTCCCGCCGAGAAGTACAACAATATCATTACACTGAACACAGCGATGAAAATGTTCTAGAGAAATAGATGGCCATGCATCACTAAAAATTGACCTTTGACCTGTCAAGCTAACACACTTGAGTAAAATATCAGTTGAATCAATATGGTGATTGAATATATAGGGGAACAGCGCATCACCATAATTACTCAAGTCATGCATTCCCAGCAGCCATACGGTTTTCATGGCTTAGAATTGCAATTTCTAGCCAGTGCAGAATTATTGAGCTTACGGAAATATTGTCTATTAAATTGCAGCCACTTTTTTTCTGAGGCAATCGAACAAGATGTATCTTCCATTGTGGACCTATTCTCTTGACTATCAAGAGGAGAATAAATATTTCGACTTAAATAGTCTTCATCGAGGGTATCTACATTGGCATAACGTAACACCAAGCCAATGCGCCATTCGTCGGATGGATTGTTTTTAGACATATGTGCAATTTGACAATGATGAGCACTGAATTCACCTTTCCCTAATACCAATGGCACAAGCTTACGGTCACCAATAGAGTCTTCACAGGTTTCTTTCATTTGAAGAATATTATCCTTTGCAGAACTTGATTTGTGACGAAATTCCTGGAAGTGAGTTCCTGGAATTACTTGCATGCAACCATTACTGAGATTTGAATCAGTTAGTGCGATCCAAATACTCAAGGCATGATTATTCTTTAATCCCCAATAGACTGAATCTTGATGAAGAGTAAGATGATCATTGCTATGCGGAGGCTTGGCGATGAAGATTGTGTTAATGCATACGATATCCGTTCCAAGCAGAGACCTCACCATTCGAAGGATCTGATCATCATTGACCAATTCTTTGATCTCTGAATACAACAGATGTGGATTCATTTCTTTATTAAAGAAGCTAAACCTTGAAAACGATGTCTTGGAGTGGTGATCGATTTTCTTTTCCTTTACTATTTGGGTCATATAAAGATTCAAAGCACGATCAACATTGACTTTGCCTGCAGGGCAAAGAAAGCCGTTTTTGGCGAAGTTTTCAATATCGCTCATGGCTTCTTTTATTTCCTTATGCCATCCTAACGAGCAGTGGATGCCATTACTTAAGAATTTACATATTGCTGTGACAGCAACAAAGGAGTAAAGTTCAATGCAATTGATTGACTTGGTTAATCCCCTTAACTCTTTTGCTGAGACCATCGACTCAACCAGCTTTAATCATATTTTAAACTTTGCAGCCATGATTGATTTCGATGCTGAAAATATAACTCTTGACCACAATGAACGGTCTCGATATGCGAGGCATCTTTGTCTTCCAGAGGTTGGAGTTGAGGGTCAAAAGCGACTTAAGGCTGCATCTGTTTTGTGTGTAGGAACTGGTGGCTTAGGATCACCAATATTGTTGTATCTTGCGGCAGCAGGAATAGGTAAGATCGGGATCGTTGATTTTGACGTCGTTGATGAATCAAATCTACAGAGACAAATCATTCATGCCACCTCGAAAGTCGGTCTGCCGAAAACAATGTCGGCCAAGAATAGTATTCTTGAAATCAATCCATATTGCGATCTGCAAATTCATAATTCAGCTCTAACAAGTGACAATGCACTTGATATCATCAAAGATTACGACATTGTCTGTGACGGAACTGATAATTTCCCAGCTCGCTATTTAATCAATGATGCATGTGTCATTCTAGGAAAACCAAATGTCTATGGATCCATTATCCGTTTTGAGGGTCATGCAACAGTGTTCAATTTGGATGAAAGAAGCCCAAATTATCGAGATTTATTTCCAAGTCCGCTTCCTCCAGAGATGACGCCGTCTTGTGCTGAAGATGGCGTCATCGGTGTCTTACCTGGAATCATCGGTGTCATACAAGCAACAGAGGTTATCAAGATCATTACTGGAATCGGAAGACCCCTGAGCGGTCGCCTTTTACTATTTGATGCATTGGAGATGAAATTCAATGAAATTCAGCTAAAAGCAGATCCCAATACCCCGAAAATAACAGAACTAATTGACTACAACAAGTTTTGCGGTCATGATCAAGGATGTTCATCAGGCGATGAAAATATAGTTGAAAGCATCAATTGCCACCAACTCCAATCAATACTGAATAACAATCAAGAACAAATTCTACTTGTCGATGTGAGAGGCACTGAAGAAGCAAAGATTGACCAGATACCAGGCTCAATCCTCATACCTTTGAAGGACCTAACGACCGAAAACCATCTACGTGAATTAAGAGATGCGCAAAAAGATAAAACGATTGTTGTTTATTGTAAAACAGGAGTGCGAAGTCTGAAAGCTATAAAGGTTCTGTCAAAAGAGAATATTCACGCAAAACAACTAGAAGGCGGGAGTAACGCTTGGAATGTTGCATCGTTTTCAAGTAGTCAATGATCTACATGGTTGGAACTAAAGGTTGAGCTGAATCACAACTCTCAAGATGATCTATCAGTCACTCGAAGTTCTTGGCAAATCGCTGATACCACTTTCTCCCTGAATGAAGAGCTGAATGGACCAGCATTACCGTTGTGGTTCATGGACTGAATTTCGTAACGAGAAAGGGTTCCACGACGACACCACTTGTTCCAATTAGTCAGTGGAAACATCGGCAAGCGTCCTGGATAAGCAATTCGACCGAATGCCGCAATTGGATCCTTAGAGCCGATGACCATCGCAACATGCTCAACAGAATCCAAATCTCCATTACCACTAAAAACTCCACAAACGGTGATCACCTGTACGGGGACCTGACAAATCCTCTGAAGCAAGGCAGCTGTGCCGATAGCCATTTCCCCACCTCCGCTGTAGCCCAACAGGACAATACGAGAAGCTGAACTAGGACGAAAACCCGAAACAGAAAGGCGTCGCGCAATCTTCAACGCCAGCTCGTAGTTCATCACCGGTCCGTAACGACGATCAGACGAGATTCCGACCTTGATGACGTTGTTCGCCTGCACGCAAAACGCGCAGATGAACCGAATCAGAGCATTGGGGTGATGTTCCTGGAGAGCGAAAAGCCGTTGCCAGAACCATCCGGCGAAAGTGGTCGAACGCAGCCCGGTGTTGGTGATCGTGTAAGCCTCGATCCCTTTCACCAGAATCGTGTCATCAGTAATTGACTCCTCCAGGCAGCCGAGGAAGTCGCTCACCCGCTGGGGATGGCTCTCCTCACTCTGATGAATGCCATCGAGATAAACAACATAGTGATGATGCTGACCAACAGCCTCAGCGCCAGTGGCGAACAGACGATTGGGGTCAGGAAGACCATGAATCCATCCCTCCCAGAACACAAAATCCACCATCACCGAGTAAACGCCAACCAGAGGAACCACCACCCCAACCACACACCCGAACCAGGTGAGCAGTTCCAGCAATGATTCCGGCTGCAGAAGAGAGGCGGCGTCGCGCCGAACGGCTGTCAGACCGAGCAGGCCGAGCATGACCACACAGATGAGCGCAACGCCCAGCCAGCGACGTCCACCTCTCAAGCGACGACGTTGATGCTGAACTGCAGTAGCAGTCTCAGAGAATGGAGACCGGGTCATGGAGACGTCAGAGCTGACACCTCTCTGGCGAGCATGGTGTAACTGGTTCGCCAGCGCTGAGCGAACAGCAAACCCACCAACAACAGTGCGAGGACAAAGCCCGGAAGCGCCACCACCAGACTCGATTGCAGGGGAATCCCATAGACCGCCTGCAGCAACAGCATCACATTCAGGTGAATCCAGGCCAGCAGGGTCACTGCAATCAGATCACTGATGTAGGGGGCAGCTGCCAACACATAAAACAAGCCGGGCCACATGGCGGCACCCATGTGATTCGCAAACGTGATCGGCTGCAGAGGGACCCCCTCCAGCAGCATCAGCATCATGCTGTGGCAAAGGATTCCGATCAGGAATGCCAGGCTGAGCACCAGGGCGTCCATGATCATGTGCAGCAGGATTTGCACCGGAGTCAGCCGGTTGGCAAGCAAGGAGAACAGATGCGAGGCCGACATCGACAATCCGACACCGATCAGCAGATCGACGCCACTGTCCATGGCCAGCAGAAGCTGACCCATCGACTCCAGAGATGCCAACAGCTGCTCGGCCATCGGGTTCAGGCCTGACGCAGATGCGGGCGGTTGACGATCCAGATCACCA
>CEUK01354120.1_pt1 | contig 10728 bp, 6 predicted proteins | sample 356451 | NCBI WGS metagenome assembly CEUK01 (sample SAMEA2622843, study PRJEB7988) | marine metagenome | isolation source: saline water (ENVO:00002010), including
AATGATCGCTAAAACAGCACATGAGGACACAAAGAATGATGCAAAGCTATACCATCCAAATAATGTGCTAAACCAATGTGTATCAATTGACATAATCCAATCCCATGCTCCAGTAGAAGTAGTTACGGCAGCAAAAACTATAAATAGTGCTGAAAGAGTAAACATTTTATTATGCCACTTTAGTCCGCCTTCTATGTCTTCTTTAAGAGAATATTTTCTAAGGAAGTATGCAATTAAGCACCAGCCAATTAAATAAATTAATGACCTAAAAATAAAAAAAGGAATATTTAAGTAAGCTGTTTTTCCCGCTATGATATAATCATATTTTTTGTTTAAAATCGTGTCTTGAGACTTATCATTAGTATAAATAGGTTTTTTGTCATCTACAGTATCAGCAATAATATATTCAGATGTTAAAGCTTCATCCATCCAATGATAAGTGTGGTGCCAATGCATTGCACCAGTTACTATAATAAATAACATAATAGCACCTCCATAGGGTAAGAAAGAACTTACAGCTTGAGGTATTCTGAGTAAAGATGCTGACCAACCTGATTGTGAAATATACTGAACAGCTAACCATACTAAAGCAGCAAGAGAAATCATTAAGAAAAACAAATTACTCACTAACAAACTAGACCAAGGCCTTTGTTTGATAGTGTGGAAGTAATGTTTAGTCACATAAATAACATCATCTAAGTTATGTGCATTTTTTTTCTGATCAGAATCTAAGTGACATTTAAATCTATCTTCAATTTTTGAAAAAAGAGCTGAATAATGATAATCATCATCAGCTTTTTTGTGAGAGCTTTTATATCCATCACTATGAGATGTTTTTTTCAAGTATTCACCATCATCTGATGAATTATTTTTGTTTTCATTATATAACTCTTTAACTATTTTTTTTATTTCTTCGTCTGAATAACTATTTTTTTTAGCAGAAATAAAACCATATATTAATGCTATTGAACCTATTAGCATTAGTACTAGGCAAATAATTTTGGTATTTCTTTCGAATATATACATCTATTTATCAACTTTTTGTAAATTATTAACAAACATTATAATCTTCCAGCGTTCTTCAGGGGATATTTGGGAAGCATGAGGACCCATAGCATTTAAACCATAAGTTATAGCATGATAAATATTACCATCTTTTAATTCACTCATAGTAGCACCAGTTCTTCGTATTTGTAAATTATCATTATAGCTTGGAATAGCTCCATAAACTGGATGTGAAACAGAGCCTTGACCATCACCATTACTGCCATGACAATGGGCACAAAACATACCGTACAAAGCCTCTCCGTCGGCAATATTTTGTTCGCTTTTTATTAAAGGGTTCACTAGATTATCACCTGCCTTTAAATAATCTTCTAATGTGTTTTCATATCCAAAAGGCATATGTCCCCTTGGTATAGTTCCTGAAACAGGTTCTCTAGCAGTAGATTTATTGTTGAAAATGGGATTTTCAGAGTATGTTTCATAAGAAGGAGATCGATACATATCAGGCATATACTCATAGCCGGGATGCTTGGTGAATTTTCTTCCATCTGATGCAGAATCTCCACACCCTAAAACGAGGAAGAATAGAAAACCATATAAATACAATGATTGTTTTAACATAAATTTATTCTTTTTCTTTAATTTCAGTTGCACCTGTTTTTTTCATTAAATCCTTTATTTTTTTGATATTTTTTTCATCATTATTTGTGTGAATCTCCATTAAAAACTTATCATCAGTAGTTCTTGGATCAGGACTCTTTTCGTTTGATCCTGGATACAAACCACATCTAATTAAAAAAGTAATAACCATTAAATGCGCACCAAAAAAAACTGTCATCTCAAATGTCACAGGAATAAAAGCAGGCAGATTTTCATTTAAAGTAAAACTGGGCTTACCTCCTATATTCATCGGCCAATCATATATCATAATCGCCCACATTAATAATAGCGCACAACAAAAACCAGTCAGTCCAAATAAAAAAGAACATATAGCTAAACGAGAATACTTTAGTCCTAAAGCATGATCCAAACCATGAATTGGAAATGGGCTATAAACTTCTTCAATGTGATGACCTTTTTCTCTAATGCTATTAACAGCATTTAAGATAATATCATCATCATCATATATTCCATAAATAATTCTTTCTTTACTCATTTATTTTTTTTTATAGTTGTCACCTGACGATTTTAAAATAGTTTTTAATTCAGCTTGAGCAATAACTGGGAATGTTCTAGAATATAATAGAAACAATACCATAAAAAAGCCTATTGTACCTATGAAGATTCCTATGTCAACAAAAGTGGGAGAAAACATAGACCAACTAGATGGAAGGAAGTCTCTATGTAGCGATGTTACAATAATAACAAATCTTTCAAACCACATCCCAATATTTACAAATATTGAAAGAATAAATGTAAAAATGATATTACGTCTTAACTTTTTAAACCACATTAATTGTGGAGATATAACATTACAAGTCATCATGGCCCAGTATGCCCACCAATAGGGACCAGTTGCTCTATTTAAAAAGGCATATTGTTCATATTCCACACCGGAGTACCATGCAATAAATAGTTCGGTGATGTATGCAATACCTACAATAGATCCAGTAACCATAATAATAATATTCATCATTTCAATATGTTGAATTGTTATATATGATTCCATATTAACAACTTTTCTCATAACTAATAATAATGTTTGAACCATTGCAAATCCTGAGAAAATTGCTCCCGCAACAAAATATGGAGGAAATATAGTTGTATGCCATCCCGGTATAACAGAAGTGGCAAAATCCATACTTACAATTGAGTGTACAGATAAAACTAATGGAGTTGCTAATCCTGCTAAAACTAAGGACATAACTTCGTGTCTTTGCCAATGCTTAGCTCTGCCAGACCATCCAAAAGATAAAATTGTATATATTTTTTTAGAAATTGGTTTAATAGCTCTATCTCTTATTAGAGCAAAATCAGGGATTAAACCCATATACCAAAAAACAAGAGAAACTGAAAAGTATGTAGAAATAGCAAAAACATCCCATAATAATGGTGAGTTAAAATTAACCCATAGAGGACCATATTGATTTGGTAGTGGGAATACCCAAAAACCTACCCAAAGTCTACCCATGTGAATAAGTGGAAATAAACCTGCCTGAACAACCGCAAAAATTGTCATTGCTTCAGACGATCTGTTAATTGATAATCTCCATTTTTGTCTAAATAACAATAAAACCGCGGAAATAAGTGTACCCGCATGACCTATACCTACCCACCAAACAAAATTAGTGATGTCCCAAGCCCAACCAATTGTATTGTTTAGACCCCAAACTCCGATTCCTGTTCCAATAGTATAAAATATGCAGCCAAAACCCCAAAGCATAGCAGTCACTGATGCAATAAATAATGCCCACCACCATTTATTAGCACTAGTTTCAATTGGTTTAGCAATATCTTCACTTATATCATGTAGTGATTTATTCCCAATAATTAAAGGCTCCCTAATGTCTGCTTCGTGCTTCATTAATTTATACTTTTTTATTTCTTACTTTGGTTTTATAAAACACCGAGGGTTGTGTGTTTAATTCTTCTATTAAATAATAAGCTCTTGGGCTTTTTTTCTCAGCACTAATTCTACTGTCTTTATCGAGAACATCACCGAAAGTGATAGCACCAGTATCACAAGCTTTTTCGCATGCACACTTTATTTCACCATCTTTAATTTTTCTTCTTTCCTTTTTAGCATCTAACTTAGTTTGTTGAATATTTTGAATACACATGGTACATTTTTCCATCACACCCCTAGACCTGACAGTAACATCTGGATTTAGAACCATTTTTCCTAAATCATCATTCATATGATAATCAAACTGATCATTATCAGAATAATTAAACCAATTAAACCTTCTAACCTTATATGGGCAATTGTTCATACAATATCTTGTGCCAATACAACGATTATAAGTCATGTGATTTAAGCCCTCTCTAGAGTGGGTTGTTGCGGCTACTGGACAAACAGTTTCACATGGTGCATGATTACAATGCTGACACATTACTGGCTGAAAAACAACTTCTAAATTTTCAGCTGAAGAAGGCACTTCCATTTGTTTATACATCTTCACAGCACCAATCCCTTCTTCACGTGCGCGCTCCTTTGTCATATCACTAGAGTAATATCGGTCAATACGTAACCAATGCATATCTCTATTTTTTCTCACCTCTTCTTTACCCACAACTGGCACATTATTTTCTGCATGACAAGCAATTACACAGGCACCACAACCTGTACAAGAATTTAAATCAATAGATAAGTTCCAAAAGTGAACATCTCTTTCGTGTTCTTGCCAAAGAGTCAAATCTTCAGGCTTCACATGACCCTTGTGGGAGTGTAATAAAAACTGTTTATTTCCTGATTTTGGATTTTTTAAATACTCAGAAAAATTAGTCTCCTTGACAATATTTCTACCCATCATAGTATGGCTATTCTGAGTACATGCAAACTCGTGAGTTCCATCAACTTTAGTAATCTTGATATTCTGATTTTGTTGTTTATCAAAATTATTATAAAATTGATAAGCATTAACTCCTATATTTTTTCCGGACTTTCCTACTTCTGTTCTTCCATAGCCAATAGCCAAACCTAAAACACCATTTTCTTGACCAGGCTGGATATAAACTGGGCAAGTTAATTTAGTATTATTTACTTCTAAATCTACAAGATGACCATCTAAAGCGCCATTAGAAACATGCCAATTTTTTAAACCTATTTCATTAGCATATTCGGGAGAAATTGTTAAATAATTATCCCAAGTAACCTTAGAAATAACATCCGGCAACTCTTGTAACCAGGGATTATTAGCATGAACACCATATCCTAGTGATCCCTTAATATAAAGTTCTAATTCAATACCAGATTTAGTAACAGATTTTGACAAATTACTAATTATATCATCATAAGACTTATCTATAAATGACATATATGATTTTTTTTGTTTACTTATAAAGAAGCCATCATGTACAAATTGATTCCATGTTTTTGAAAATTTACTCTCAAAAAATACTTTTAAGTAATTATAATAGTTTTTATTTTCTCCTAACCAAGCTAAAATTGTATCCTGGAATTGTCTTGAGTTAAATAATGGCGAAATTGTAGGTTGCTGTATAGTATATAAGCCAGTGTAAGGATTCAAATCACCCCAACTTTCCAAATAATTTGATATCGGGCAAACATAGTCACAATAGACAGCTGTTTCATCAAGAGATTCGGAAAAAGAAATTTTAGTCTCAACATTTTCAAGTAGTTTTACAAATTCCTTTGAGTTCGGTAAAGTATACACAGGATTTGTATTTAAAAACATCAAAGCCCCTACTTGATTGTTTTTAATATCCTCAATTAATGATGTAATATCACTATTTTTAGAAGAATAAACGTTGGAAAGAACAGAAGTGGAAATTGTATTTTCATAATTACCTAACAATTTATTTATTAAATTAATTATGATTTGCAGATTTGTATTGTCACTACCTGATACAACTAATGAAGCATTTTTACTATTCCAAAGTTGATTAGCTATATCTTTAATAAGAGCTTTATGTTTAACCTTAGGAACGTTAATTGATTTCCCATTTGCAATTCTCAATAACTCAGCATACAAATTTAAAACATAATTAATTTGCTGGCTATTTTTAATAGGTACTCTTTTATCAGCATTAGCACCTGTTACAGACAACAAACTCTCAAATTGATAATGCCTTGACATTGTACCCTTCTCAGGATTTCTGTTCTTTGTGTATTGAGGTGCATGAGCTGGATCAATCCAGTCAGATAAAAAATCTGCTCCAAATGACACAATTATTTCAGCTTTATCAAAGCTGTAAGTTGGTAAAAAACGCTTTCCAAAAGTATACTCGTTTGCCGAAAGCATTGAGTCTTTGGAAACTGTATCATAATTTACAATTTGAAATTTTTTGTATTTAGTCTTAAACTCATTTAATAAATTAAGTGTTGAAGGACTAATAATAGTAGGTGTTAATAAAACGATTTTCTTGGAATTAGTATTAAGTAGACTCATTATTTCTAAGTCTAGCTTATCCCATGAGTAATCCGATTTGTTTTTCAGGGGGCCTTTAAGTCTATTTGAGTCGTATAGAGACAAGACTGAAGCTTGACAGCGTGCATTTACACCTCCGCCATGTTCTGGGGTTTTGTTCGAACTCAATAAAATTGGACGACCTTCACGTGTTTTAACTAATAGACTAGCAAAAACATTTTCTGAGAAATAACTGCTTGCATAATACAAGGGGTTTCCAGGTGTTATAGATTCAGGTTTATTTAAATATGGTATTGATTTGACAACAGGTGCTTCACAAGAAGCTAAAGTAGCAGCCAAAGTCCCAAAACCAAGAAACTTTAAAAAATCCCTTCTACTAGTTGAAGAAGCTGAAAGTGTATCAGCATTTTCATACATAGCTTCAAGAGGAAGTTTTTCATGAAATTCATTAGATCTTTCTACATTAGAAGTTTCATGTCCCAAGCTAGTATAGTATTTTTTCTCTTCTTTCATAAATTTTTTAATAATGACATTTTGCACATTCTCTCCCCCCAATCATATCAACAGTAATATCTTCTCCATGATATTTATCAATCCAATTTTCATGTAAATCATGATAATATGGATTATCTACATCAACTTCTGTTTCTCTGTGACAATTTATACACCATCCCATGGTTAACTTCGAGTATTGATACACTTCGTCCATTTCATCAATAGAACCATGACAAGTTTCACATTCAATTCCTGCTACATTAACATGTTGAGCATGATTAAAGTAGGCTAGATCGGGCAAATTATGGATTCTTACCCACTCAATAGGTTTTTGTTCATATCCAGGAATATATGATTTAGTATTGGGGTCAAAACCAAGAGCTGCATAAATTTTTTGGATTTCCTTTGTTCCTTCCTCTGTTTGTCCCTCATTAATATAAGTGTGACAATTCATGCAAACATTTGCTGATGGTATACCAGAATGTTTACTATCTCTAGCAGAGTGGTGGCAATAATTACAATCAATTCCTTGCTCTCCGGCGTGAAGCTTGTGTGAAAAAGCAATGGGTTGTTCTGGCTGATAATTTTGCGCTACACCTACTTTAGACAAGGCGTCCCAACCAACTTTTATACCTGAAAAAACAATTAAAATGGATGCAAATACAATAAATGAAGGATTACTTCTTAACCAAATTAAACAACTTTGTAAAACATTTACATTTTCTTCACCAGAAGCGGTCTTTAATGTGTTTTTAACATAGCCCAATATAATTATATTGATTATAATCAAACAAATAACAATATATAACAAAGTGTTACTGTTAGTAGAGTCACCTTCTGCAACTATTGAAACTTCATTAACAATTTCTGCTATTTCCGAAGGACCTTCCTTAATGTATGCTAAAATATTATCAATATCATCATCCGAGAAGTATGGGAATGCTGTCATTACAGATTTGTTATACTCCTCATAAATTTCAATTGCTTGTTTATCTCCACTTTCAATAAGTTCGGAAGAATTTCTAATCCATTTATATAACCAATCTAATGAATACTCTTCAAAAATTTCATCATTAAGACCTGGACCAATTAGTTTTTTTTCTTCGGGACCTAAATAATGACAAGAGGCACAATTACTTTTGAACAAGGACTCTCCCATTGCAACATCTTGAGAAAAAGATGGGTTTAGATTCAATAAAAAGGCAACCACCAGAACAAGGCACCTAAGTGAATAAAGAAATGATGAGATAATGTGTTTCATTACTACAAAAAACAATTATATATTCTTGGTGCAACAAATATATAATATATTATATTACGACTTGAGGTTTTAGTTGAATTATTTACTACAAAATAGCTAATTTAGAATGCTTCAAAATAAGGCGGCTTAAAAAGTGCTTGATTATTATATTTTTTGTCTGGAAAATGAAAAAATAATTATAATTTTATTTATATTAATCACTCAATACCATGATAAAGAAAATACAAATTATTATCATTTTATTATCTGCACAATTTGTAAGCTCCCAAGATTCAATTAAAATTAATTATTCAGATACAACTTTAAATAAGTTGATACAGAAATATCAAAAACTAAATCATTATAAAAAAATACTTGTATATAGAATTCAGGTAGAGTCAAGTCACAATCCTGAAAAAATTAAAGATTGCAAAAAGAAATATGAGAGAAAATTTCCAGCTGAAAAAGTAGAGGAAGTCTTTGAACCACCATTTTTTAAAGCAATCACGGGAGTTTTTTATGATAAAAAAAAAGCAGAGGAAAAACTTCTAGAAGTGAAAAAAATATTTAGAAATTCTTTTATATACCAAGATGAAATTACAATGGAAGTGTTTAAAGAAAATAAACTAAACTAATTAGCAGTTTCTTCAAAAACTTCAACAAGATCTCCGACCTTAATATCATTAAAATTCTTAATTGTCAAGCCACATTCGTACCCCTTTTGAACCTCTTTCACATCCTCCTTAAACCTTTTTAAAGTATCAAGCACCCCAGTATACACAACAATTCCATTTCTAATCAACCTAACTTTTGAATTTCTTATAACACTACCATCTAGCACATAGCATCCCGCAACAATACCAGCTTTTGTTAATTTAAAAACATTTCTAATTTCAATATTTCCAAGTATTTTTTCAATCATTTGAGGTTCATGCATACCCTCAATAGCATCTTTTATTGAATTAATCGTGTCGTAAATAATTGAATACAAACGAATATCAATACTTTCTTTTTCAGCTAATTTTCTAGCAGCCATAGAAGGTCTAACTTGAAAACCTATAATTATTGCATCGGAGGCAGAAGCAAGTAAAACATCTGATTCTGTAATTTGACCCACAGCTTTATGAATTACATTGATTTGAATTGTGTCAGTAGATAATTTTAGCAAGGAGTCTGATAAAGCTTCAATAGACCCATCTACATCACCTTTTAAAATAATATTAAGCTCTTTAAAATCGCCAATAGCTAATCTACGTCCAATCTCATCTAAAGTAATATGTTTATGAGTTCTAACACTTTGTTCTCGTTGCAACTGATCTCGTTTTGCAGCAATTGTCTTCGCTTCTTTTTCATCCTTTCTTATATAAAACACGTCACCTGCTTGAGGAGCACCATTTAAACCTAAAAGAGTAACAGGGCTAGCGGGTTTTATATTATTTACTTTCTGATCACGTTCATTAAATAATGCTTTAACCTTACCAGTAAATCTTCCAGCTAACATAAAATCACCAATTTTTAAAGTACCTTCTTGGACAAGAACTGTTGTAACATATCCTTTACCCTTGTCCAATGATGCCTCAAGCACAGTTCCTTTTGCATTTTTGCTTGGATTCGCTTTCAAGTCTAACAATTCTGACTCAAGCAAAACCTTTTCTAATAATTCTTTAATACCTAAGCCTGTTTTTGCAGAGACTTCTTGACTTTGAAACTTACCCCCCCAATCTTCTACTAACATATTCATTTGAGATAATTGTTCTTTAATTTTATCAGGATTAGCACCATCTTTATCCATTTTATTAAATGCAAAAATGATAGGAACATCTGCCGCTTGAGCATGAGATATTGCCTCTTTAGTTTGCGGCATAACATCATCATCAACCGCAATAACAATGATAACTACATCAGTAACTTGAGCACCTCTAGCACGCATAGCAGTAAATGCCTCATGGCCTGGTGTGTCGATAAAAGTAATAGATTTATGATCACTTAATAGAACTTCATATGCAGCAATATGTTGAGTAATGCCTCCCGCTTCACCAGCAATTACATTTGTTTTTCTGATGTAATCTAACAATGAAGTTTTACCGTGATCTACATGACCCATAATTGTTACAATAGGTGATCGTGGACTTTGAAGTTCATCTAACTCTGACTCTTCTTCAGTTATAAACTCTTCTAATTCTGAACTAACAAACTCTACTTGAAATTTAAATTCATCTGCTACAATACTTATTGTTTCTGCATCCAATCGCTGGTTCATAGTCACCATAATCCCTAACTGCATACAGCTAGAAATGACTTCATTTACACTAACATTCATCATGTTAGCAAATTCACTAACTGTAACAAACTCTGTAACTTTTATTACTGCAGAGGCCTCTTGTTGTTTGAGTTGGTCTTCTTTTGCCTTTTCTTTTCTTTCTTGTCTTTTTTCTCTTCTAATTTTAGCGCTTTTAGATTTTCCTTTGGAAGTAAGCTGCTCTAATGTCTGGGCTATTTTATCCTTAACGTCTTGATCATTAGGTAATGATTTATCGGGTTTTTTTAACTTTTTAACTTCACCAGTAATTCTTTTTCTTTTCTTTTTTGTCGCGACATGGGTTGAAGAAGCGACTTTCTGTTTAGATTTTTTTTCTGGTAAATTTATTGTACCTAATTTCTTTAATTTAATTGCGGGACTTTTAATGAACGACTCGTCTTTTTTAATGCTTTTTTCTGAGACATCAGATGTTCCATTATCAACTTTTTGCTGACCCAAATTCTGGATGTTTTTTTCTTTTTCTAATTCATCTGATTTGTTTGATAACGAAATCTCATCTGTAATTTCAAGATCTTCTTTTATATGAATTTGGTGATTATCATCTTTTTTGTTTTCATTTTTTAACTCACTAGTAAGTGTTTCTCCAATATTTTGCTTAACTATCTCAGTTTTATCTT
>CEUK01185654.1_pt1 | contig 10726 bp, 11 predicted proteins | sample 356451 | NCBI WGS metagenome assembly CEUK01 (sample SAMEA2622843, study PRJEB7988) | marine metagenome | isolation source: saline water (ENVO:00002010), including
ACCAATAGATCTTCAGCAGTCACTTTATACTCTATATCCATCCCAAAGCCTTCAATACCTTCGACATTGTATAGAACAGCAAATTCATCGTGTATGACCGAGAGGTAATCTCTCATTTGGTCTAAATAGATTTGGTCCATCACAAGTTCACCCTGCTCAACAAGATTTGACAGGTTTAATACTAGATATCCAGCTCCCTCTTCTGGGTCTTCGAAAAGAATAATCTCTTCTGGAACTGAATTTGGATCTGGATTTGTAATTAACGACTCCCCTACCTGAGTATTGAGGTAGAAAGTGTTTTGAGTTCCATATATGGGGTCAATACTGATCCCTACACCATTTGATTTTTCTTCTTCGAAGTTGGGGTGGCATAGCACTCCCATTGCAGCCATAAAATGGTCAACACGGTAGAAATCTCTCTCTTCATAAGCCCTAAAATTCCACATACCAGCATAAACCTGCTTGATGGATTTAGAAATATGTCCTTCGTCGAGGTGCTGAGTTCTAGACGTGTAGAGCCCTGCCCCACTAAATCCAGGAAGATCCTCGTTATTAGTGCTTGACCTACATCTTACAGCTGTTCCTGGAGGAAAATCCTCATGCATTGCTTGTAAATCATCCAACATCCATTGCGGCATCGGAGCATCCTTAATGTCCTCTCTGAAATCTTCTAGACGCTGGATTCTAAAGTTTATATCATTTTGAAATGCAGGATTTTCTACCATGACTTGCGCCTCTAAATAGAAATTGTTGTACTGCATAAATTCATCATAATAATAGAATGGAATGCCAAACCCATCTGGTATTGTCCCTGCTGGAAAGCCAAACGATCTCATTGTCGATACATTGGTACATTTTGCTCCAAATGCTGTTGACATATCGAATTCGATGAAATCTAGAGGCAGGATTTGGGTTATGCTTAGATCGCGTTCAGGTATTTGTTCCTCTGTAGGCCTAATTGCATCATACCACTCGTTTACCTCGTCTAATGTGGCTCCTCGAAATTCAAAGTGATCATTTTCTACTTTATAATACACGTAGTTATTAAGCAAACTCGCAATTGAATCTATAGACAATGGGTCTGCTATATAAGCATTAGGAACATTGTCCTGAATCGCTCTTAGGTTAACGTGAGAAAGAGGGGTTTGGACTACAGAAGTAATAATACCTCCAACTCTAGGTAAAGAATTTGGCAAAACGTCATATAAAACAATATCTCGTGAACCAGGAGTTTCCTCAAGGGTCATATATTTAAAGAATCCATAGCCTTCAGCCTCGTGAAAAGGAATGTAATCTATGTCGGCAAAAACATCAGATTCCAAAACAACCTCAATCCTAGAACCCTCATATTGGTTAGCATATTGAGAGAGATGTGTGTTTTCATAAGAAGCACCAATGAAGTGGTTCATGTTATTCTGTAAGAATGGCATGTTAGCGGCAAGAAGCTCAAAAGTCCTTTGAGTATCTTCAAAATCATATGCATTCCCAACAGAGAAATTAAATGAATAGCTTCCTATTACTCCGTTTTCATCAATAACATTTGGATTAAATACAATCTCTCCTTTACCGGGCCCGACTCCTTCTGCATTAATAGAAGAGAAAAATTGTGCGTGTATCGTGTGAGTATTACTATTGATAAAATAAACTTTTGGTTCTGGTGTATCTCTATCTAGAATGCCAAACTTTACATACAATTGGTCATCTAGAAATGGAGCCCATGAAACATTGTTAATCGTAGCAAGTTCCATAAATGTTTCAGCATCTGGAATAGACGTAGTTCCATCGATAAATGAAATAGATTCTGCATGATTTAACGGAGCATCCGTTGGCATGTTATCATACTCTGCTAAATCGTCAATCCCATCGCCATCATAATCATCAGGATCCGAAATGTCGTGCGCTGTTATCGTGTAGGCATCTAATGAATACGCTCCATTGGGTTCTGAAATAACCATGGTCCCATCGACTCCCATAGTTATTGACACAGCCCATTCAAAAGTGGGGCTATGTTGAGCATGTAAGATATAATATTTATCAGCTTCAGCTTGAATGGACAACTGAACTTGGCCTATGCTATTGACTGAATAATTGTCAATAGGCACTTCTGTTTGGGCTTTTGATATTTCACAACAAAAGAGCAAACTAAAAAGAATACAAGCATGTCTATAAACCATATGAGAAAGTCGTAAATACAATAAAAAGATAACCCATAATTCACAACTTTGATTAATGTCTAATAATAAATTAAGTAACCCAAATATTAGAAACCCTTGCCTACTTATCTTGTACTCAACCTCTCCCAATGATACAAGGAGTTTTAAAGTTAACTTAGACTTATGAAAACACGAATACTACTTATAGCTATGGCTTTTTTAGTTAATACATCTGTATTTTGTCAATCTTCAGATAATGAAGACTTCGAAAGCACAACAGGGGTTTGGTATATGATATTTTATAATCAACAATTCTCAGATAGTCAATTTGGTTTACAAGGTGATTTTCAAGAGCGACACTGGGATTTAAATGGTGATTTAGAACAGAGATTGATTAGGAATGGCTTGACATTTAAACCCAAAGAATCAAAATTATTGTTGACCCTAGGTTATGGTAACATTCAATCGGGAGTATTTGGTTTAGATTCAAAAAGAACTGTAGAGCATAGAATCTACCAAGAAGCTTTAATTCCTTTAAAAGTTAGTAATCGAATCTCAACAATGCATAGATATAGATTTGAGCAAAGATGGATTGAAGAAAATCAAATGAAAACGAGACATCGATATAACTTATTTTTAAATATTGCTTTGAATCAAGATTCCTTTGATACGGGAACTATTTATTTAGCTTTATATGGTGAGCTGTTTCTTTATTCTTGGGATATTGAAGTGGATAGACTTCGTCTATATGCATCTATTGGTTATGAGTACTCTCAAGGTAGTAAAATACAGGCTGGTGTTATGAGGCAATATGTAAGTTCAATTCCAAAAAACCAACTGCAACTAAGTCTACATAGATCAATAAACTAGAATTAGCAATATGACATGTAAGCACAAGGGTAGACACAGTAAAACAACAAAACCTTATAATCTCATTGATAATTGGGTTTTATTAAATCAGCGAGTAGCCCACAGGGATTTCGAGCCCAATATCTGAACCCGCATAATCAATTTACAATTAATAGGTTATAAACACTATTGCGATCGTTTTGACGGTCTTGAAAACTACAGACATGAGAATCCTTTTTACTGTTATTATACCTCTTATTATTTGTGTTTTAATATCTTCTTGTAATCAAGAAGGTTGTACTGATATGTTGGCTGTAAATTATAGTAATGATGCAAATATTGAAAATGGAAGTTGCTTCTACCCCTTTTACGCCGGTGAAATTGAGCATGGAGGAGTGATATTAGAACTTAAAAATCCTTTGGAAATGAGTTTTGTTTGGGATGAAGAATATTTATATGGGTTTGCAGAAATGTTATTGGACTTGGATGCTGACGGCAATCCTGATTTAAACTTTTCTGCAACTACATATAATGATGATAGTTTGGAAACTATCTTACAAAGTGGATGGCCTGAATATTTTAATCATCTTCAAGTAATCCCAATGAATGACTATGAAATATTATTTAATCCTATCAGTTATTATTATGGAGGAGGGGGAAGCGGAGTCAAAGATTTCGTTTATAAATTACATGAAGGTGAAAGGATTGATCATATAGGCGATTGGAGCAATATTTCTCTCCCAATGTACCATGAAAATCCCTCAGAAATCATTCCTTTTGGACCCTGGTATGGAATAACAGGGGTCCATTATTTGAGTTTTAGATTAGACGAAAAATTGGGTTGGATAAAGTGTGATATGCATGATGGATTACCCACCATATATAGTATCGGATTTAATCAATAATCACTTTGCTCCTTAAGACTTTTTCATCAGTTGAAAGCACAATTGAATACATACCTTTAGCATAGTTAGAAACATCAATCGTTAGAGTTGAATTTGACTCTTTCTCAAAGACAAGTTTACTTAATGGATCATAGAGTTTAAGTGTGGTATTAAATCCATTCAAATTACCCAAATCAACTGTGAGGTGGTTAGATGTTGGGTTGGGATAAACTAAAATGCTTGAAGATGTCATTTCACTATTTGACAGAGTCCCTGTACAGCTTTCGTCAATACTCCAATTATAAAAATAATAGTAATAAGATGTGGGATTATCAGTAGTATTACTTGTTATTGTAATTCGATCTGCAATTTGGATAGGGAACACACCTGCCGGAACAGCGTCATTACGATATAATCCAATATTTTCATTGTTTCCAGTTATGCCTATAAGATAATTATTTCCTTCTGGAATTAAAGTTTCTATTTCCAATGTATTCCACCCACCATTAATGTCAAAGTCAAGTTGATTGATGATAGCTCCGTTTGATGAAGTGAGATCTAAAGTAATAGTTCCTGAATTTTCAGCATTTACATCAATTGAGCTTAGAAATGTATCTTCAGAAACGCTGAATACCATATCCCATGCATCATTATAGTGATATCCTCCCGTTCCGTATTCAGACAAATCTGCGGGGCCTCCTGTGAACACCTCTAAATTTGCATTAATATCAAAATCAGAATAGCTAGGATCTGTACAACCTAAATCAATTGATATGCAAGAGTTATTATCGAAACACGCTTCTTGTAAATAATTTAGAGCATTTTCATCAGTACACCCTTCAACATAACAACAGGATCCATCATCATTAATTGCTAATTCTGAGAAATTAAATGCTGCAGCATCTGTGCATCCACAATCAGAATTAATTGCATAACTATAAAGGTCAGAAGGGAACGAACCTGTTGCGCCTATTAAACCACTTGTAAGATACACGTGGCAATCAATAATAAATGTCCCTGGTGCCCAACGAGCTCCACCAGGATGGGGTGGTAATTCGGCCCATGTATCATTTAATGGATTGTATTCCCAAAACTCTCCATAATCTAGATTAATATGATCTTCTCCATCACCGCTTAAAATATATCCTTTTCCGTTAGCTGAAAATTGAGTTCCAGCGACTCTACCTTCTCCTGGAAAATTATTGAGCTGAGACCAAGTATTTTGCTCAATATCCCAAACGTATAAGTCATTAAATATATTTAACTGAGATAGGACGTCATCCCCATGACCAAAGCCAACATAAATTTTATTATCAATGCCAAAATAATACGGATGATGTCTTGGAAGACCTATGAATGATTGCAGCTGAGTCCAAGAATTTAAATTGATGTCATACTCCCACCAATCATCTAAATTTCCGCTTGAATTACTTCCTAAGCCAACAAAAATCTTATCACTTTCTAAAATCATAGCAGGATGGTTTCTGCCTTGACCTGGAAATGACGCAAGTTGAGTCCATTCTTCATTATTCATATCAAAACGCCACCAATCAGTTGGATAACCAAAATTATCAGATCCAAAGCCACAGAACGCAATATTATTATCATACACCCCATAGCCATAACCTCTTGCAGTTCCGGGAAATGGATCAATTTGAGTCCATTCATTAATGTTTGGATCATATCTATAGACATCATCCAAGTTATTGCTAAATGTAGCAGATTGACCAGCAATCATATATCCAAAATTGTTAGATGCTACAGTTATAGGATGGTGCCTTCCTACACCGTTATAACTACTGAGTTGTTCCCAATTTTGACAATAAACACTACCAAAGATTAAGCAAAATAAAAGTGTATATAACAGTCTCATAGTTTTGATTTTAGACTCACAATTTACATCAAAAACTAACCTCAAAACAGGAATTCGAATCTGATATGGACTCCATCAAAATAGAGGTAGTTTTTGGGGTCATTTTTAAATTTTGATATTTAATCGTATATATACAAAAAACGGTAAATCAGAACTTTAACAAAATAGATATAAACCCATTGTGATACTCACTTTTCACCTTTCCAAAGTTTCCAAAAGTAATTGTCAAGTTGTTATTATTGGTAGAATATGCTTAGTGAGTATACGTGGCATAGCAAGCTTCTTAAGATCACACATTGGAATTACCTTTCCATTAATACTAGATGCATAATCTTGGAATACATGTTTATTGCTTGCTTCCCACATAAAGAAAGTTGCATGAATCTTCTTGTGTGTTAATAAATGAACTACAGGTTTTAATGTTTTAATTTTCAAAAAGGAATTATTTGAAGGTTTATGATGAGGGAATCCCCATAGGTTTCCCCAAATCCCATCAGAAGGAAATTGAATTGTTACAATGAATGTTTTATAGCGAACCAAATGCCAAATTAATTCAATGTATTTAATCTTTTTAGGCTTGACTTTTGAAGGAATTTTTTTTAGCAATTCTTCATTGCTAGAAGAGAAACATTGATTGGATATAGGGCAAGAGTTACATATTGGTTTTTTGGGCTTGCAAATTAAAGCTCCTAACTCCATCATAGCCTGATTGTGATTTCCTGGGTTTTCTATATCAAGTAATAACTTTGCAACGTGGTGAATTCTCTTTGAACCTATACTAGTATCAACAGGTTCTTCTAGTCCAATTAATCTAGAAATAACTCGCTTTACATTACCGTCAACTGCCGCCACTTCCTCATTGAATGTGATAGAAGAAATTGCGGCTGCGGTATAAGATCCAATCCCGGGTAATTTTAACCATTGGTTATAAGATGTTGGGAATGCACCATTGCAATTTATTATTTGCGCTGCTTTATGTAAAAACCTAGCTCGTCTATAATAACCCAATCCTTCCCATGCTTTTAATATTTGGTCCTCGCTTGCTTCAGCTAAATGTTTAACAGTTGGGAAGCTAGCAATAATTTCTTTCCATTTTTTTACTCCAACCTCCATGCGGGTTTGTTGTAAAATAACTTCACTCAACCAAGTACCATAAACATGAGTATTAAATCGCCATGGAAGTTTACGAGCATGGATCAAATACCAATTTTTTAATCTCTTTCTAATTTCTTTATAATCATCATGATCTTTCATTATAATTTGTTAGTTGTATTAAAGATCAATCTGTAGATGAATCAATATTCACATACATTAGTTTTTCAATAAACTTAACCTCATAGTATTCATACAAACCCAATATTGAAATATGATGTTCTAATAATTTAAGATCAAATTTATTTTCAAGCAATGAATCAGAAATTTTGATCCAACTAATTTCTCCAACGATAAAGTTGCATTTGTTTTTTAATTGAAATGTGTCGCTCAGCTCTAAACCAATTTGAATTTTAGATTCAGCAACATGTGGTGTACACCAATTAGTACTCTTATGAAATTCAGGAGTTAATCCAGAATACTTAAATTCTGATTCATTTACAGGTAATTTCGCACTACATAAATGTGATTTTTTGTAAATTGATTTGTCGATAAATGAAACCGTAAACTGCTTTTTACTTTCAATGTTTTTAAGAGTATGGGAATACATTTTGGTTCTAGGCCGAAGATTCATTCCTAATAATCCAGGGGAAGATCCAAGATGTACCAAAGAGCTTACAATGGATAAATTGTTTTGCCCATATTTGTTAACTGTGCCTACTAAAACAGGACTTTTAAATCCTGCCATTTTGTTAATCAAGTTTGCTCTAGTCCGTGATGGTAAACTATTTAAATCTTTTTTTCTAAATAACATTTCTTTTAATAATGAGACTTCATAAACTAAAATATACAACAATCATAGACGCTGATCTTGAACGAGTTTGGAGTTTTTTTTCTAACCCAAAGAATCTAGAAGAATTAACTCCCAAAAACATGAAATTTGAAATTAAGAAGACTGATGACACATCTATGTATGCTGGGAAAATAATCTCATATAATATAACTCCTATAGCAAGTATTCCTATGACCTGGCTGACAGAAATAACCCAACATAAGGAAAAAGATTACTTTATCGATGAGCAAAGATTTGGACCATACAAATTTTGGCACCACCTCCATAAATTTATTGAAGAGGAAGGGAAAACAAAGATGATCGACGAAATATCTTTTGCTTATTATGGAGGTTTTATTGGAGATCTAATTCAACATAACTTGATAACAAAAAGAATAAAAGATATATTCCAATTTAGGACGAAAAAAATTTCAGATCTTTTTCAAACTTAATATATACATGAAAAAAATCACTGTCAATGATTCCTTTCAACAAGGATATGAATATTATTTAGTCGAGATGGAGGGGCAAAATTTTGATTCAGAATTCAACCCAGAATTAACTCCATCAGATATGCTTGAACTTGGTGTTTTTGGTGGAAAATACCTTAATGATTGTCAAAATGAATTCCCAAAAACATGGTTCTTAAATGCTAAATTATCAAATTCAAAAAAAGATATAAACCTAAATTTTTTTAAGGTTGATGCGTCTCTTCCTTTGAAAATTTGGAATGATAAAGGTTGGATTTACAGTGATGATCCACGCGGTTGGTTTCAATGGTATTGTCGATATTACCGAGGAAGAAGACTTGAACTTGAAGATAAACGACAAATTAAACGTTGGAAAGCTTTTCGTCGCCATATTGGAGCAATAAAAAAATACTGTGAACCTGGTGATTTGAATTGCAGGAAAAAGCAAAGACAAGCGTTACTTCATTGGGCGTATGATTCTTTAAGTATTTAATACCATTATTAAAATCAGAAGCATGCTAAAGGCAGGGATAGATTTCATTATTTCATCCCTTATTTTCATATGCATCAAAATCGCAAACAACATTAAAAAGCAAAGAATTAAAGCAAAGAATTTATAAGGTATTTGCTCAATCCAAATACTAGAAAATATTAATAAAGCCGATAAAACTTTAGCTACTCCTACAAAATAAAACACCCAATTAGGTAGAGCGTAGATTTTAAATTCATCTTTAAGTGTGATGGCATCTCCTCCGCGCCATTTTGTGCTTGATTTTCGTCTTATAAACCAAACATTAATAACACCTAAAAAAATTATCGTCTTTAATAACAACAACATGATTTCTTTATCTGATTTGATTTATTATTTGTGCGTCAAAGGGTTTTGTGCTACTCGAATAAGCACCTAACAAATCTCCATTAGGATCAATCAAAAACTTGTTGAAATTCCATGAAACCTTGTGATTTAAAACCCCGTTCTGTGACTGTTTAGTCAACCAATTAAATATTGGATGGCATTCGTCTCCCTTGATTTTGATTTTTTTTGACAGCAAAAAATCAACACCGTAGTTTTGTTCGCAAAAATTTAAGATTTCCTGATTAGTTCCTTTTTCTTGTGAACCAAAATCATTGCATGGGAAACCAATAACAATTAACCTTTCATTATACTCTTCATGTAATTTTTGTAAATCTTTATATTGCCTAGTATATCCACATTTTGAAGCTGTATTTACAATTAAAACAAATTTGCCTCTAAAATTATTTAGCGATATTATCTCACCATCAATTGATTCGAATTCCATATCGTAAAACCCACTATCCATATTGTAATTTTCAATCAGCATTTCATCTTTCACTTCTGTTAAGAATGATGTATTAATGATCCAAATAGAGAAAATCATTAATACTAAAATGGAATATTTTATTGTTTTCATTTGTTCACGATTTTTTGAATCTCTAGTTCGACTAAATGTGCTTTAGCATAAAACTCATCGCTTTTTTTTCTGTCTTTTATTGAAAATAAAAATGCTTTATCAAGTAATGCTTTGTGTTGACTTTTGAGTCTTTTAAGTTTTTGGTTACCTAAAAATGAAAACATAATTTAAATATTTATTGAAACGACAATTTCGTTTCTACGGTTAAACGTTTTGTAAGGTGGATCAAATACATGTAACTCAAAGTCATTTTTATGATCAATATGTAAACTTGTTAAAGTTTCTATGAGTTCTTTCTTCATGGATTCACATACCTCACTATTTGGATATCCTGAAAAAGATATCGTAGCAGCAAGCCTTGGACTAACATCAGTAATTATAATTTTTGAATTGTTAGGATTTGGACAATTGTCATTTGTAATGCCAAATGGCATTACAAATGACATTGTAGGATTTGCTTTCATTGTTGTTATAACTGGTGCAGTCATAGGTATTTGCTGTTTTTCTTTATTTCCACCAAAAATAAAATCAGCTAATACTGAGAACTCTTGATTATCATCATCATCGTATTCTGCTAAAATCAAAGAATTATATTTTCTAATTTCAAAATTTTCATAAGTGTACAAAACAGAATAATTGTCTGTTGTATTAACTGTTGGGTTGATAAAATTAAAAAGCGTCATTATTCCTATTAAGAAAAAAGTTTGAACAGTCATGATTATTGGATTGTTACACGCTTAATAACCTTTCCAGAACTGTAAACATCAAAAATCATTTGGTTTGTTTGATGAAACTGATTTTCTGTATCAATTATTTTTCCTGACAGATCAACACTATATAAATAGTATGATTCTTGATCAATTTCAATATTTCCAATATGACTTGTTGAGTTTTCTATTACGGCATCAACAACATGAACAACTCCATTATTAGCGGTAACATCTGCTGAAATCACCTCCGCATTATTTATACTAACAACGCCGTTGGAAATGCCAATTAATAAATCATCACCTAGTAACGATTCAATAATCATTCCATCTGATAAATCAGAACTCATTGCAATAGACCCTACCACATGATGTGTTAGTATATCTCCCAATCCATCAGAAGCTAATAACTCTTCAGCAGTTAATCCTAATT
>CEUK01035654.1_pt1 | contig 10724 bp, 5 predicted proteins | sample 356451 | NCBI WGS metagenome assembly CEUK01 (sample SAMEA2622843, study PRJEB7988) | marine metagenome | isolation source: saline water (ENVO:00002010), including
AGTTGAGAAAATAATAGAAAAAGAGAGGCCTGACGCAATAATTCCGGGAATGGGAGGCCAAACTGGACTAAATCTGACCGTTGGACTTTACGAGAAAGGAGTTTTGGATAAATATGGCGTGAAAATTCTTGGAACTTCATTAAAATCGATTGAAATGGCAGAGGATAGAGATCTATTCAGAAAAAGAATGGAAGAAATTGGAGAACCTGTTGCCAAAAGCGGAATTGCTCACACAATAGACGAATCTCTTAAATTAGCTGAAAAATTAAATTACCCGGTAGTCGTTAGACCTGCTTTTACCCTAGGAGGAACTGGAGGAGGTATTGCGTACACAAAAGATGAATTGGAAATTATTTCTGGACGTGGATTAGCACTTTCTCCTGTAAAGCAGTTACTTGTAGAAGAATCAATATTAGGATGGCTCGAATTCGAATTTGAAGTTCTTAGAGATATAGATGATAATGCAATTATTGTCTGTTCAATGGAAAATCTTGACCCTATGGGTGTACATACTGGTGAATCTGTTGTTGTAGCACCCTCTCTTACATTACCTGAAAATGCGTATCAAAAATTACGCTCATCTGCACTCAAAGTTGTTAAAAGTTTAGGGATAGTAGGTGGGTGCAATGTTCAATTCGCCTATAATTCTAAAACTCAAGATTATATTTTAATTGAGGTGAATCCAAGGGTCTCACGTTCTTCCGCTCTCGCATCTAAGGCTACTGGAGTACCTATTGCAAGAATAGCTGCAATGCTTTGCTTAGGACATAGAATACATGAATTACCAAACAGAGTTACAGGAAATACTAGTGCTGCTTTTGAACCATCTATTGATTATGTTATAACAAAAATACCAAGATGGCCCTTTGATAAATTTAAACTTGCAGATCGTGAACTGGGAACTCAAATGAAGTCTACAGGAGAAACAATGTCTATTGGTAGAACATTTGAAGAATCTCTTATGAAAGCGTGGAGATCAATAGGCCAGGGTAAAGGATACCCTGAATGTCTAGACTGGAGCGAAGAAAGATTAAAGAAAAATCTTAAAGTTCCAAATGACAGAAGATTACACGTAATTTGGACCTACTTGAAAAATCACAATGCAACTCAGAAAAGTGTAGACAAAGTTTGCAACATAACTGATTTCCATGCTTTTTTCATAGAAAGAATTGCAAAGCTCGTGAGACTGGAAATTGACGCTGAGAATTCTCACAAAAATTTAACAGATGAACTGTTAATTAAGCTAAAGAAAAACGGATTTGGAGATAAACATATATCTCACTTAACAGGAATTAGTCAGAAAAAGATTAGAGACAAAAGAAAGAAGTTAGATATAATTTCAAGTTTCCTTATGGTTGATACATGCGCCGGAGAATTCGAGGCTAAAACTCCTTATTTCTATTCAACTTATGCAGATAAGAAAGAGCCAATAAAAACTGGAAAAAGCATAGTAATTTTGGGATCTGGACCTATAAGAATTGGACAAGGAATTGAGTTTGATTATTCAACCGTTCATGGAGTTCAGGCTGCTAGAAATGCTGGTTATGAAGCCGTTGTCGTAAATAATAACCCTGAGACTGTTTCTACTGATTTTGATGCATCTGACCGATTATATTTTGAACCTTTGGATAGAGAGGCTATTTTTGAAATATTGGACTTAGAGAGACCTTATGGAATCGTATTGCAACTGGGCGGGCAAACTGCTGTGAATTTAGCTACGCACATTGAAGAGTATATTGAACAAGAAAAACTACCAACTAAAATTCTCGGAACATCTGTCACAAATATGGAAATGGCAGAAGATAGAGAAAAGTGTGGCCAAATTATGCAAAAGAATGGAATACACATGCCAGAATGGGCTGCAGCCAAAAATTCTAGTGAGGTTGTAACGTATGCTGAAAAAATAGGCTATCCAGTGCTAGTAAGACCTTCATTTGTTCTGGGAGGTAGAGGTATGGAAATTGTCCATAACAGGCAGCAACTAGAAAAATATTTGGAACTCGAATCGCATGCCACTCCTGAAAAACCCGTACTAGTAGACAAATTTTTAGAAGGTGCTATAGAACTTGACGTTGATTTAATCTCTGATGGAAAAAACGTTGTTATCGGAGCAATAATGGAACAGATTGAAATGGCAGGCGTTCATTCTGGAGATAGCTCATGCGTAATGCCGCCACAATCACTTGACAATAAAACTGAAAAGGAAATTATAAAAATCTCTAAAAAAGTTGCTAAATCTCTCGGAGTAGTAGGAGCTGCTAATTTACAGTTAGCAATAAAAGACGAAAAGATATACTTGTTAGAGGCAAACCCACGCGCAAGTCGTACACTGCCATTCGTCAGTAAATCTACAGGCTATCCTTTAGCCCGCATAGCAGTTAATCTAATGTTAGGCGAAAAAATAACAAATTTGCCACCTATATTGCCTATGGAGGGTGCTTCCGTAAAAGTTCCCACGTTTTCTTGGCTGAAAATTACAGGACTAGATACCGTACTTGGGCCTGAAATGAAATCAACCGGAGAGGCTATGGGACACGGACCAAACTTCGGAACTGCATACCTGAAAGCAATGAAAGGAGGAAATAAGAGAATTCCAACAAAAGGAACTGTTTTCTTATCGATTTCTAACAAACTTAAGGTAGAATTCATAGATCTAGCTAAAAGGCTTAAAAAATTAGGATTCAACTTGATTGCTACTAAAGGCACCGCAGCACACCTTCGAACATCAAAGATTGACTCCAAAGTTATATGGAGAATTTCTGATAAAAAAAGCCCAGATATTCTATCAATAATGCGAGAAGGAAATGTAAATTTAATTATTAATCTACCCACAGGTAAAAGAGCTGCAACAGATGGTGCACAAATGAGAAGATTGGCAGTTGAACTTGGCATTCCATTTATAACTACTATAACAGGAGCAGATGCAGCTATCAAATCTTTAGAGGAAGGAGAGAACAATTATCTAATGCCAATTAACAAAAAATAGTTTGGCACTATGGTACTTCTTTTATATAGTAGTATGTCAGAGTTAAATTATTGGTAATATCATGTCGGAAAAACGAGAGATAGTAAGCGTAATAACTTGCGACCTAGAAGGAAGAATAGAGACCTTTAATCCAAATGCAGAAAAGCTATTTGGATATTCTGCCGATGAAGTAATCGGAAAAAAACGTGTTTCTGTATTTTCCCCAGGAATGGTTGTTTTAGGTCATGTTGCTAATTGGCTTGATAAAGCAAAGGCAAACAAAGAAGGATACTCGACCGAAACTACCTTTGTTAGAAAAAATGGCGAACAATTTGCAGCATCTTTCAAGATAACTGCAACCATCATTAAAGGAAAACACGTAGGCTATTGCGGAAGAACAAGAGAGCTGAAAGATGTGTCTCCTGAAGATACTATGCCTGAAACATCACTAATGACAAAGTTCATTTCTGTTGTTGCAATCACTAGATTACCATTCCTTTCTGCAACTTGGATACCAATCATCGCTGCAGTTATTTGGGGATTAAACGCAAACATCTTTGAAATGGATTGGGTTTTGTTCACACTAATTTTCTTGGGTGGATCGTTTCTACATCTTGCAGCCAATACATATAACGATTACTTTGATTGGACCAGTGGAACCGACCAATTGAACAATGACTATTTTTTGCAACTTTCCGGTGGCAGTAGAGCTATTGAATTAGGTTTGATTACTGAAAAAAAACTATTCCAGTTAGCTACAGTTTTCCTAGCTTTAGCTGGAATATTGGGACTTGGAATCATGTCATCACTCGGTGATAACAGTCTTGGATTGTTGTACTACGGATTAGCAGGGGCTTTCTCAGCCTATTTCTATACTGGCACTCCATTGAGGCTAGTCGCTAGAAAAGGAATGGGAGAATTACTCATCGGATTAAACTATGGACCCTTGATGACAATGGGAACTGTTTTCGCCATGAGTGGAATACACTCTTGGGATGCCTTCATGTTTGGTATACCTCTAGGACTTTTAACCACTGCAATATTATGGATTAACCAATTCCCTGACCGGGCATCTGATAAATTAGCTGGTAAAAACCATCTAGTTGTCGTTCTTGGTCTTGAAAGAGCTAGTTGGGGATATTTGGCAATAATGATATCAGCATTTTCATCCCTTTATCTTTTGTTTGTATATAGCATAGTGACAGAAGGTGCATTGTTCGGTCTTCTAGCAGCTCCGTTTGCATTATACCTATCATATTATGTTATGAATAATTACGACCGTAGGGAATTAGCATTATCTAACTGGGGTACAATTGGAATTCATTCGTTCTGCGGAATTCTAATGATTCTAGGTATACAATATTGGTGATGAATGGGTCTAAAAACTAAATTATTATTCGATGAAGAGCTAAATAGCTACTATGAAGTTGTGAAAGCCGAATTCGAAGATTTCTTAAAGATTGAAATTGCAAAGGAATCTAAAGAAATGGCTCCTTTAATTGAAAAGGGAGTCATTGGTGGGAAAATGCTACGCCCAGTACTATGCAGACTTGTATCAGATGCACTTAATGGTGATGCGCATTTAGCTTTTGAGTGCGGAATGGCATTAGAACTGGTTCACGGGGGTGCGTTAATACATGATGATTGGATTGATGGAGACTCCTTCAGAAGGGCTGCACCTGCTCTTTGGGAAGAGCTCGGTCCGAGATCTGCTATCTTGATAGCTGATTTAATGATAGCAACTGGATCACTTCACGGAGCCATATCTATAGCAACTGGAAAATCTCTTGCCAAATGTATAAGAAATCTGTCTGAAGGTGCAATAGCAGACTTTACCGACAAACAAAATTACAGCGAGTCAGTGTATCTTCATAGAATTAAAAAGAAAACAGGGGCTCTATATGGAACTGCTGCAGAACTAGGTGCTTTAGTGTCATCACAAACTCATCTAAGCATTCCGTTGTATAAATACGGTGAGACTGTAGGTATAATTTATCAAATAACTGATGATTATTTAGACTTATATAATTCCATAGCAACAAATACACCTGTAGGTGATTTAGCAATTGGTATACCTACATTGCCAGTTACTCGACTGTCAAAGTATACTAAGTACCAAAAGTTTGTCGATGAATTCATCAACGAGGGTAAAGCTGAAAATTTGATTAAAAAAGTAGATCTGAGTGACGCTCAAAAAATTTATGAAGAATTAGTAACACCTTGGATGCAAGTTGCAAGAAAATCTGTCTCTGAAATTCCAGATTCTGACTACAAGACTTTACTAGAAGAAGTACCTCTATCTTTTGCTAATCAACTTATTAGTAAAGATAAAATTTAGAAATTTCTCAAATGTCTTCTCGGTGGATTTGATACTTTAATATCATTTACTTTTATAGCATCATCGTCAAGTTTCTTAGACAATCCTGAATACACAAGAAATGAATTTAGCTTAGAAAATTCTAAACCTTCTTGATGGCAAGAATTTTTCATTCTAGACCTGAAAGAATTTTTTTTGTTGATATTAACTCCCTTGGGAGTCTTCCCCTCCCATAATTCTTCGAAATTTAGATATTGTTCACTATTTTTATCAATCATGCAAATAATTCTTTTGAGGCATCTTCACAAAGAGAATAAAGATCTTGATAAAATAATGGTAAAATAATTACAAGGAATAAAATTACCAAAAACGAAGTATACCTTATTGGGGTTGCAAAAATTACATCTTCCTTGCCTTCGGGCTCATATAGGTACATATATCGAATGACTTTTAGATAATAATACAATGAAAGTGCTGAATTCAAAACGCCTGCAACGACTAATGCAATTATCCAAGTATCTCCACTAACCCCAGCTTGTAGGACTCCGTAGAATAATAAGAACTTACTGATAAATCCTGCCAAAGGAGGTAGGCCAACAAGAGATAACAAGCAAACTGTCATTGACAATGCAAGTAATTGTGATCTTTTTGCTAAACCTTTGAACGAACTGATATCATAACCAAGGCCAGCTGCTCCGACACCTGCGACGATTATGAAAGCACCGCCTTTCATGAATGCATGAACCATTGTATGAGCTATCGCTCCGGAAACGGCATCAAGAGTAAGAGCGGGAAATGCTATCAAAATATAACCTGCCTGAGCAATAGATGAATATGCAAGCATTCTTCCAATATCTTTTTGTGAAAGTGCTGCCAAATTACCAATTGTCATCGAAACGAGGGCAATTATCCCTAAGACGAGACTCCATTCCTCAGAGAATGGTTCAAGAGTAAAAATAAATACTTTGAAAAGAGCTACGAAACCCATTGCTTTACTAGCTGCTGCAAGCAGTGCAGTAACAGGAGTTGGGGCTCCTTCGTATACATCAGGTGCCCAAGCATGGAAGGGAACTACGGCTATCTTGAAACCTAATCCTGCAATAATAAATAAACTTGATATGAATATTAATTCGTTGAAATCACCATCGATTACCCCGTTATCAATACCAGTTAAGAAAGCATTAACACCTTCAAACGTTACAGAACCGGTCAAAGCGTAAAGAAGCGAGATTCCGTAAAGAGTTAAAGCAGACGAAAATGCACCGATAAGTAGATATTTTGCACCGGCCTCTGTTGACTTATCGTCTGTTTTTCTAAATGCTACTAAACCGTAGCTACTGAATGCAGACAATTCAATTCCAACAAAAATTGTTAGGAAGTCATTAGCTGAAGCTGTAATCAACATTCCAAGAGCGCTTGAAAGAAGTAATACATAATATTCAGCTTGATGAGGCTCATCTTCTTTGAAGTAAGAAGAACTTATTATTGAAACTGCAAGAGCAGATAGTAAAAATATTACTTTAAAAAGTTGTGAAAAATCGTTGATAACAAAATGATCATAAATAACATATGACGATGAAGACTTATCAAATGAAACGCTATCTGGTGAATACCAGAATAAGATTACTACTAGCAAGCTGACAGCTAAAGATATATTTGAACATATTGAATAAGATTTAGTGCTGTTTGTAGCAATGTATATTGCAGGAACAGCTAAAATACTAGCAATTAGTATTAATTCAGGCAGAAATAAAATAGTTGAATCCATTAGAGTACCCCCATGAAATCTAAAATATCATATGATGCAACTGTAATTGGATCCATGAGATAATGTGGGAAAATTCCAAAAAATGCTGCAATAGCTATCAAAATAAACATAGGGTACATTTCGTACCAAGGAGCTTCGTGGACTTTTTCCATATCTACTTCTTCATTTTCAGCACCAAAAATAGCTCTTTGAAGAGCCCAGAGATGATAACCTGCAGTAATTACCATACCAAATATTGGTAACAGGAGTAAGTATCCGTGAGACTCAAAGAAAGCAATAAAGACAGATAGCTCAGAAACAAATACAGCCATTCCTGGAACTCCCAAACTTCCCATGAATATTACAACAAACAAACCTGTAGTCGTTGGTTGACTTTGAGCTATACCACCAAGTTTGGGAATCTCTCTTGTTCCAAGTTGATGCAACAATACACCAGCAACCATAAACATTGCTGGACTTAAAATACCGTGAGCAAACATCATGAATACTGCACCAGCAAAACCTAGTTCAGTCATTGTAGCTACACCCAATAATGCAACGCCCATATGAGAAACACTGGAGTACGCTACTAACTTTTTGAGATCTGTTTGTCCCAAACTTAGAACTGCTCCGTATAAAATAGAGATAATAGCCAATGCGACCATTAAAGGAACGAAAACTTCAGCTCCAATAGGAAGAGGAGGCAAAGCAGCTCTCATTAGTCCGTAAAGACCCATTTTAAGCATAACACCTGCAAGGAGTATGGAACCTGCTGTAGGAGCTTGAACGTGTGCATCCGGTAGCCAAGTATGCCACGGAACTGAAGGGATTTTAACTGCAAACCCAATAAAAAGTGCTGCAAAAACCCAAATCTGAAATTCTCTTGAAAATCCAGAACTATTATTAGCAATATCTATCATTGAGAATGAATTTACGCCTGCTTCGAAATAGAGTGCCATAAAGCCTACTAGCATTATTACTGACGCAGTAAAAGTATAAATGAAAAACTTAATGGATGCATAACGCCTGTTATCTCCTCCCCATATTGCAATAAGGAAGAACATGGGTATCAAAACAACTTCCCAAAATATATAGAAAACAAAATAATCTAGCGTAATGAAAACTCCGTACAAAGCAGTCTGCATAACCAATAATAAAGAGAAAAACAAGGCTGGCTTTTCTTTTTCATGCCAAGAAAATACCACCGTCAAAGGACCAATAATTCCTGTTAACAATACTAAAGGACTACTTAGGCCATCTACTCCCAGTAATAGAGAGACTCCTAAATTCGGAGCCCACTCATATTCTTCCATTAGTCTGAAACCGCTGCCAGAACCGGAGCGTACAAAAACAATCAAAGATATAATGAAAGTGAATGATGTTGTAGCTAATGCAATGTATTTGTGAGCTTCAGGACTGTTCCTAAAGGCAAAACACCAAATTGCACCGATTAAAGGAAATACTAACAAATATGATAACCAAGGAAAACTACCAAATTCCAATGTCATATCTGGTCTACTCTCAATAGTTATTTGGCCTCTCATTTGAAGACCTGCATGAGGCTCACAAATGTAGTACAACACTCCTTCCTCTTGAGTGTATGTTGAGTTTAAAACCCAGGTTACGCCATCTACAGGTTCACCTGAATAAAAAAAGACAATATCACCATTAGCAACATACAGATTGGAAGTTGCAGACTCAACCTGAGCAACATTATGAGGTTGACCAGGGGTCCAAACAAACGTAACATTGTCTCCTGGAGCAATAACAAGATTGGCATCACTAAAGACATATGGATTGTCTTCCGTTCCGACGTAAACGGTATGATCTTCAGCTGAAGCAAAACCAGATAACAATAATATGAAACAGAATACTGCAGACAGTCTAAATTGAATCAAATCGACCACCCCATAATAGGCATAACAATTCTGGTAAGTAAAACAAGGGCGCCTAAACCGCCTACTGTCAAAGAAGCATAATGACCAGTGAAACCTGTAGTTAAATTTCTTGCATTATTACTGAAATCTAATGATAAAGAGGCTATTTTGTTAACAATCCCATCAATGATGTTACGATCGAACCAGTCAGAAATTTGCGCAAAAGTATCCCAAGTTCTCATTCCAAACCAATTAAATAAATCAGACATGTAGAGCCTGTTTGAAAGGAAAGTATGTGTAATCTTGAATATCCAAACATCTCTAATAAAGTCGGTTGAGAAAGAAGAATTGCCATCAGGTCCACGCTTGTAAAAAATTATTCCAAAGAAAATTCCAGTAAGGCCCACGGTTACAGAGAGATATGTTAAAGAGGAAGACAATATGTGATCAATAATACTCCATTGTATCATTCCATGTGCTTCATATGGCTCACCGTAGTAAACGTGTGAACTAAAACCACCGCCAATAACTAAAGTTAAACCAGAGAAAACAGCAAGCACTGAAAGAACCATCAATGGTAGCGTCATAACTAAGGGAGCTTCATGAGCATGAGATTCAACTTTTTTGTCCTCAACTACCCAATTACCTGTCTCTGAATGGTCGCTTGAAGATATAACGCTGGTAACAATTCTATCAGAAGGACCACTAAATGTCATCATCCACATTCGGGTCATGTAAAAAGCTGTCATTCCTGCCGTAAGCAAAGCCATAAACCACAAGGCTCCAAAAATTCCCTCATATTCAGCATTGTTGTTAACAGCAACTAATATTTCATCTTTAGACCAGAATCCAGAGAAAAATGGAACTCCAGCAATAGAAAGTACACCGAGACCCATTGTAATTGAAGTAATTGGCATCTCTTTTCTTAGCCCTCCCATCTCTCTCATATCTTGCGTATGAACTGCATGTATTACTGCACCAGAACCTAAAAACAACAATGCCTTGAAAAATGCGTGATTCATCAAGTGAAACAGTCCAGCCATGTAACCGAGAGAATATCCAGGATCAAGACCAGAATCTACCGAATGCCAATATGCCCAGGCTCCGGCACCTAATGCTAAAAACATGTATCCAAGTTGAGAAATAGTTGAATATGCTAAAACTCTCTTAATGTCATTCATTACCATTGCCATACTAGCCGCAACAAGAGCTGTTAAACCTCCAGTAAATGCAATGTAAATTGCAGTATCTGGACTATGAACGATTAGAGGAAAAGCTCTAGCTACTAAGAAAACACCTGCTTTGACCATCGTTGCTGCATGTATCAAGGCAGAAACTGTGGTTGGACCTTCCATAGCATCGGGAAGCCAAACATGGAGTGGAAACTGTGCAGATTTACCAACTGAACCACCAAACAAACACAGAGTAGCCCACTTAACTTCCTCAAGATTATCCATTAAAATTTGAGGGTCTGCAAATAACTCAGAGTATCTAAGAGTTCCAAAAGTATTATACAGAATAACAAGACCTAAAAGTAAGAAAACATCCCCAACTCTTGTTACAAGAAAAGCTTTTTTGGCTGCTGAAGCCGCAGACGGTTTTTCGTACCAAAATCCAATTAATAGATATGAACAAACACCCATTAATTCCCAGAAAATAAACATCAATAGGAACGAATTGGCAACAACTAGCCCATACATGGCTGCAATGAATAAAGATATTTCAGCAAAATATCTAACTCTTCGATTGCCCTGATCATCCATATAACTAATAGAAAAAAGAACGACCAAATAAGAAACAATACCAACGACTAGAAGT
>CEUK01053102.1_pt1 | contig 10723 bp, 9 predicted proteins | sample 356451 | NCBI WGS metagenome assembly CEUK01 (sample SAMEA2622843, study PRJEB7988) | marine metagenome | isolation source: saline water (ENVO:00002010), including
TGATTTCTATGGTTGTTATTTTCAATGTTATTGGCTCGAATTTACCTATATGTGAGAATTTTAAATTAATGCTTTTTTATAATGAAAAATTCGTAAATATGCATACAATATATTTGAGATAAATTTATCTCAAAGTGTTAGGATGATTAAAGACCTTAACAAGGGGGCAATCAAAGTTAAATTCTCAAATATTTTGAGTTGGTCTAACTTTTACTGGGTTATTGGGATTCTTTGTTTTTCGGTGCCGTATAACATTTCTTGGAGTTTAGGAAACGGAAATTTTGGTTATGACATTAGAAATACAATAATTCTCTCCATTATTGGAATCTTTCTTTTTACGTTTTCTTCAAAAAAGAATTCGGCTTCAGTAGGTAATTTTCCACCTATAATTGATCGTTTAATTATTGGGCTCCAGTTAACTCTTTTAGTGAGTTTGATTGGTCTCGCATACTTTGGCCTGAATGTAACTGTGTACATGTTCGTTTTGGGGTCGGTTGTCTTGCTGCAGTGGTCAAAATTAATACTCGTTCGTCATTACTATATTTCTGAAAAAGGTAACAAATTTTTTCATACGATTCTTGATCAAGCCTGGGTAACGAACGGTGTGTTTTGGATATGCCTACTTGCAGCATTAATTTATAGAGACCTTTATGCTTTAATTTCAATTGATACTGATAACAGTTACGAATTAGTCGGGTCTCTTCTTAATAGAGTAGCAACACAAATCTTATTTGTTTTAGGGATTCTTTTTACATTCAAGTTGGTAAATTCTCTGACTCCTAAAGTTTTTAGAGTGCTTACTTATCTAATTTTTTCTCTTATTCCTGTATTGGTAATATTAGATTTTCTGATTAAACAATACTGGAACCAATCACTGATAACGGTGGTTAATCTTTTAACCTCGTCGGGTTCTATTGATTTAGAAAAAGAGATCGTGGCTTCTGGAGTGAATTTGACTTTAAATCAGATAATTTTGATAGCCTTTGTTACTGTGATCATAGCTTTATTGGTCTTTAGTTTAATGAATTATATTTCTGGCCTGTTGAAGTTTCGAATTTCAAACCGATTTATTTTATTCACTTCATTAGGTTGTTGGATTTTTGTGATTTGTGAGTCTGGTTTAAGCCATCTTTATAAGCGAACAGAACAATGGCAGAGGCATTATAAATTATATGATTCTCATTTTGGAATTTTTGCACCACCAGCTGGTTTTGAAAAAATGGATATTGTTTTTCGAGATCTATCACCAGATAATTCGGATGTAGATCTGCTGGACGAATTGGAAGATTCCCCAGAGTTGAAGAAGCCCGACATTTACGTGTTCATGATTGAGAGTTGGCGGTCTGACTCAATTACACCAGAGGTGGCTCCTTTTTTGAGCAAATTTAGAAAAGAGGAATGCCAGGACTTAGGAAGGACTTATGCCGGATCAAATTGTACTCCGCTTTCATGGTTTTCCATGTTTCATAGTCAATTGGCTATTCATTGGAGTGACGCCATAAAACAATTAGATGGTCAACCTAATTACAAGGGAGCTTATCCGGTGAGAGCTTTGAAAAAGCTTGGTTATGAAGTACAGGTACGAGCGGTTTGTGATCTAATGTACCGAAATTTAGGTCCATTGAATTTTGGAGATGCTCACATTTTGGCTGATTATTTGACTCATTATTCAGAAAACAAAGGTGAGTCGATGCATATTTCTGAGAGAGAGAAGTTGGTCATGAGTAATCAACGTGAATTTCTAAATCAGAATCCTGAGGCCCCTCAGTTTCATTTTACGGCACTCGATTCTCCTCATTATAATTATTTTTGGCCTGATGATTTTGATCAGCTTCACGCTGATTGTGCTAATGATATACCGGTTAAATTAAATCCAAGCAAAGAGATCGTCGGCGAGGTTATCAGGCGCTACCAAAACGCAGTCCACTGGGTAGATTATGCTATTGAGGAATTTGTAGATTTTCTCAAGTTCAAGGGCAAGTATGATAACAGTGTTATTATTATTACCGGAGACCATGGTGAAGAATTTCAGGAAGAAGGTAGTTGGTTTCATTGCTCTTCACTAAATAGATATCAGACGGAGGTTCCAATTATCATTAAATGGCCAAAATGGGTTAAGAATCTACCGTCTCACACAAATGTCAGTCATTACGATATTATGCCAAGTGTCATGGATTTAATAGGATTAGATTCAAAGTTCTATAACGGGCTCGCTGGCCAATCTTTATTTCTGTACAATGATTCGCCACGCGAAGCAGTCTTATCAACTGTTCACAGGGGAGAATCTGGAATAGGGTTTTGCTTGGTTGGTGGAAAGACCAAAGTTAAGTTTTCTTTTCCTGGTCCTTGGAGCACTGAAGCTCCAGACCAGTTGGTTGTAACTGAGTATTCAGATGTCCTTGATCGTCCATTAGACTTTAGGGACGACATTGGAGATCTAACTCACGCAGACTACATTAGAAAAAAATTTCCTTGGTCAAGTGAGCGCTTTTTTGAGCGTTTTGAAAAGCATTGAGGTCTTAATTCAACTTGACTCTAAGTCTTGAGCTGAAAACAAGGCCGGGGTCGCCTCTTTCTTTCAAGGTTCTGTAAATCTCAGTTATTGATCTTCTTGGTTTTCTTTCGAAAACCACCTTTCCTTTATGGCTTACAGTAACAGGTTTATCAAAATCTATCATTTCATCATTCAACATTATATCAATTTGATTGGCTTGGCCTCTGTCCTGAATGTCAACGGATTGATCTTTTTTTGAGACGATAATGAGATCCCTTGTTTTTATTTGTTCATCAGGTAATGAGATCCAGTAACTTCTTTTATGAGTCACATCATCCTGTTTCCAAACAATTCGATCAGGAAATCTATTTCTTTTGTATTTAGCCATCCATGGAACGGCAATGTTGTCTTCTAAATTCATCCAGTGGCCTTTGTTTTTATGTATTTTGACGAAGTGTGGATAGCCTTGAGGGTCACTCTCCTTAAGTTCTGCAAGCTTCTCGCTCCAGGATTCAGCGATTTTATTTCGTCTGTAGCTCTTATCATTTTCACCGACCTGTAATGCAAAGGGTAAATTTCTGAGACCCTGAGGTGAAGTTTCGTTTGGATGACCGGCCATCATAGCAGCGGCAGCAAACCGATCGCACATTCTTGGTGCAAGTTGATAAACCCCATCTCCTCCAGCCGAATATCCCATCAGGTATACCTTATCTGGATCAACATCTTCAAAAATGATCATGTTTTCGATTAGCCTATCAAAGAGAGGATCAATGTGAGATTGATGCCAAAGATTCCATGTGTCTGTGGGTGCTCTTGGGCATAGGTATATGCCTTCTTTAGGTTTATATAGGCGCATCTGATTTTTCCATTGCCCATCATTAACGTGAGGTGGGGCACCTCCTCCACCGTGCATTGAAATGTATAAACTTCTTCCTGATTTTGGTTTTTCACCATAGATCAAGAAATCAAACTTTAGGGTTTTATCATCTATCTTAATGCGCTTATTTTTCATCTCATTTAATCGCTGAGATTTGATTAAAGACATGTGATTTTGCCAAATAATGACCTGAGCTTCTTCAGCTTCAGATTTCGAAATTGGCATATTTGAAAATTTATTATCGGTTATGAGGTTTCTCTCGCTTATTGGAAGAGTTATCCATTCTTTCAGTTGTTCTATTGCAGGTGTTTTGGCCTGAGATAAAGAAACGCCAAGAAAAAAGGGAATGGAAATCATCAGTGTTTTCATATTTAATTCAGATTCTTTTTTTCATTTTGTAGTGAGGTATGGTTACCTCAAGAAATTTTTCACCAAATTTTTCGTAACCCAATCTTTCATAAAATCCAATTACCGGTTCTCTGGCATGGAGTAAAATATTATTGAGCCCTTTTGTGTTCATTAAGTTTTCCGAAAAATTAATTAGTTCTTTTCCTATACCTTTGGACTGGTGTTGCTGGCTTACGACGACTTGTTGCATCTTTACTAATTTTTCATCAATTATTTTAAATTGAAGGTAAGCAATAACGTCATCTTCGAAGGATTTACCGATAATGTGGATATGATCTTTTTCTTCTTCGAGATTTTGATCATACAAACTCATTCCAAGAGGTTTCCTTAAAATGTCATCTCTCAACCTGCAGGCCTCTTTATAATATTTTGTATTATAAGAAATTTCTAAAAAATGAACTTCCAATATTCTAATTAATTATAATTTGTTAACCTGTCTCAGGCATAAATGTTGGCATCGTTACCCCATTCATCGGTGGGCAATCACCAAGCACTTGGCATAGGTGCATTTCACAATTTCTTGCACCCCATCCATACAAAGACTTTACGAGGCCTCCTTGATTTACGGGAATGAGGAAGACTGGAGAATTTCCTCGATGTCGTTTGTCTAGTTCGTGATAAATTAAAGATTCTGCGTGTTGGGCTTGTCTCATTACTCCAGGGCCTAACATTTTACTTCCATCACTGTTCACAGAGCACAGAAAACCCTCTATTTTTCCGTTCGCTGACTCAAAGACGGATACCCCCCAATGGCCCGAATCATTAATTGTAAAAAACTCATAGTCTTTTTCTCTCCTGATACCATTGAGTTCAAATTCTAAATCAGCAATTGCACATACGTCATCCAAAGTCGCATCTCTGACGGAGTGAGTCCCTTCAGGAGGTTCTTGCTCTAGTCCGCTCAGAGGCACATTCAAAGTCATGTCTTGAAACGTCATTTGAGGAACAAATCCTACTTTTGTATAAAGTGAAAATGAGTCGAGATTCATTGCACTTGAAACTAATCTTACCGGTAATTTTTTTTCTGATGCGATGGAGAGAATTTCCTTGAGTATCATTTTCGCAACGCCCATCCCAAAGTAATCCGGATGAGCGTTCATTATTCCTAAAGCTAAATGTGTTTCTCTCGGATGAAAAAAACATGAACCAGCTAATTTTCCTGTTTTCAAATCCTCGGCGACAACACAACAACCTGGATCAAGGCTTTCGTATACATCAATGAAGATGCTGCATGCATCTGAATTACCACCGAAGACATTTTTCTTAAAATTTTTCTGATACCAATCATTTGTTGAGTCAAAGATTAGATCTTTGACTGCAGGATAATCTTTCTCTGTGGCTCTTCTGAGAATGAATTGATCACTCATTGTGATGTTCTTTGTGAGTTTAAAATAGCGGATTCCGCATTGGCTTTGATTTGCTTCCAGTTATTGGAATTGATATTTTCTCGTGAGGCAATCCACGAGCCTCCTACCGCAGCTATAATATCTTCTCTCAGGTAATCATTCATATTCTCCTCGTTAACACCTCCAAGAGGAATATATTTTAAACCAAGATGGGCATAAGGTGCGGATATGTTTTTTAAATGCTTAATACCGCCACTACTTCCGGCTGGAAAAAATTTTAGTAATTCACATCCGTAATCCAGAGTTGCTTCAATGTCGGAGGGAGTCATTATTCCAGGAGCAAATGGCAGATCAGCATTCATTGCAGCTTCAATGGTTGAAATATTTGTTCCTGGTGAAACACCAAAAGAGGCGCCTGAATCCTTAGCTTGAGTGACTTGTTCCGGTTTAAGAATCGTTCCGATGCCAGCCAGCATTTCTGGAACTCTATTTCTTATTGCTTCCAAAGAGGGTAAGGCAGCTTCTGTTCGTAGGGTCAATTCCATTGCGTCAACACCTCCTTCCATAAGTGTTTCAGCCAGAGGAACAGCATCATCAACTTTGTCTATTATTAAGACGGCAACAATTCCCTTGGATGTTAATCTTACTGCGACATCGTCATCTGCTTTCATAATCTTTAGATTCTATACAACGAAAGCAAATTAATTGGCAATTATAGAGTTATATAAGAACGAATTACTCTTTTTTCTCCCTAGGCTTGAGTCTGCCGAGGGTGTAGTTACGTAACCTTTCATCTGATATGCGATCTACCCAAGCGAGTGCTGCTTCTGGATTGTCTTTGGCAGCCGACATCGCATAATCTTGGATTGCTTCATCGTAGGCGGGTCCGAGTGTTTGGCTTGCTAGCCATTCTCCGGCACCTGCAAAGTCTTCTTTGATAAATTCTTCGAAGCGCTCACCCAATGCATGGCGTTGTCCTTTTATTCCTTCGGGTAAGTCTGCTAACCACTGAACTTCATCAGCTATGGATGTTCTACTTACGTAACGGGAAGTCCTTTCAAGAGTATCAGAGTCGACGAAAGGTTCTTGCGCGTTATCTGCAATGAATTGAATTGCCTTTTCTCTATCATTTCTTGCAATTCTCTCTACGGATTGTCTGATGGCATGCGTCTTGTATGATAACATATCATTTTCCTTAGCTGTATGGTCGATGCTATTAATCCAATCAATTAGTCCTTGTTCGCCTCTTTGTTCTAGTAGGGCGTCTGCGATACGATCCATTTGTTCACCTCTTGCTCTGCTTTTCATATTTTTTTCAGAATAAGCTATCGCTCCATCAAGATCATTTTTGATCATTTCTTTAGTGACCCCCAGATGCATCCACTGACGTGTTTCTGGGTTTTCTACGTTCTCGACATAGGACATTGCTGAGTTCGGGTCAGACGCGGCCCAACCTGATATCGCGGTCATCTCATCGCCTCGAGTCCTTCTAGGCGATTCAGGATCCATTGCATATTTGAGGGCATCCTCTCCTGAGACTCTTGCCCAAGCGTAGAGAAAGTCATTGAAATGGCGGTCATTTTCTCTACCACCTGGTGAGTTTTCAAAAGCTGCAAGCATTTCAGGGGCGTTCGCTGGAGTTAACTCAAGTAGCATTTGGGAAATGGTCGCATTTCTTCTTATGGGATCAAAATCGTTGAGGGCGCCTTTAAGTTTGCTTTCAGCTGTGCCTATCACAAGATTTGGATCTAGTGAATTTTTAATAGTGCTTTGAGATCTTTCGGTTGCTCCTGACTTGCCGGGCCTATTGCTAGAATTTGAGTTGAAAGTCCTATTCGCTGTAGTGTCAGAGATTGAATTGGGGAGATTATTCTTTTCAATGGATTTGGAAGCTTTATCTTTTTGCCCTATAAAAAAAGCGCCAGCCGCTACCGCTGCCCACAAACAATTGATTAGAACTATTTTCCTCATTGATTTAAAAAGTTAAAATATTGTCGTATTGATAATAAAAATCAATTTCACTTACAACTTAATTGGTTAGTATTTTAATAAACAGTTAATATGAATCAAATACAACTCATTAAGGCACCAAGTCTATGGACTGGTGATGAGTTGGCTGTTAGAGAGAATCTCTATGTTAATCTTGAAAAATCACACATGTCTGAGATTAAGAATCTTGCTTCAGTGGTTTCAAGCAAAGACACAGATATTCATCGTATTTTCAATCAAGTTAGGGATTTTTTAGAGAATGGTAGTGGTGTTGTTATTATCAAAAAATTGCCTATTTCAGATTTGAGTCTAGAAGAAGCGAAGCGTCTTTTCTTAAATTTAGTTTCCATGATTGGGACTCCGGTTTCTCAGAGCGCCAAAGGTGAGTTAATATTTAGTGTTAAAGATTCAGGTTATGCAGATGATGATCCAAGGTCCAGAGGGCCCAATACGCGTAAAAAATTATCTTTCCACTCTGACCGTTGTGATGTGATTGGTTTTCTTTGTCTTCAACAAGCCATTAAGGGTGGTGAGAATCAGATAGCAAGCTCAGTAGCGATCCATAATCATATGATTGAGAATTATCCTGATCTTATCGAAACTTTATATGAGCCTTTTTACTACAAGAGGCACAATGTAGATACAGCAAACGATAAGCCATATTGTAAGCAGCCAATATTTTCTATTACTGAGGGTAAATTCGCCTGTAACCTTCTTCGAGTGTTGATTGACCGCGCCTACTCAATGCCGGAGCTCCCGGATATGACAGAGAAGCAAAGAAATGCTCTTGATAAAATTGAGGAAATCGCATCCTTGCCTAATATGAATTATCGATACCGTCAGGAACCCGGTGATATTTTATTACTCAATAACTGGGTCACGCTGCACAAGCGTTCAGAGTTCATTGATCATGATGAAGAGAAAAAGAAAAGACACATTTTGAGGGCGTGGGTTTCTCCTGATAATAATCGTGCCATTGATCCTCTTTTCAAAGATAACTATGGTGATTACAGGGCAGGTTTTGTAAGGGGTGGAATGAAAGCCTCTGAAAATTGATTAGTTAAAGGGCCAAAAGATGGGGATCATGATGGTTGCCACTAACCACAAGATGAGGTTAAGAGGAACTCCTACTTTGACAAAATCTGAAAATTTATATCCTCCAGCACCATAAACATAAGTGTTGGTTTGATAGCCTATTGGAGTGGCAAAGCTAGCGCTACAGCCAAACATCATCGCAACAATCAAAGGTCTTGCGTCTATTCCTAGAGTTTCCGCGATTCCCACCACTATAGGTGTTAGTAAAACGGCTACTGCATTATTGCTAATTAGTTCAGTAAGTATTGAGCTGAGTAAGTAGACCACAGCTAGGATGATTACTGGCTTTGGGCTTTCCCCAAATATATTAAGGACCCCATTTGCGATGAATTGAGCGCCTCCAGTAACTTCCATTGCTTTTCCTATTCCTAGCATGCCGATTATTAAGAAGATGATGTTCCAGCTCACAGAATTATAAGCGTCGGAAGGGTCGATGCATCGAGTTGCTAGCATGGCAATAGAAGCAAGTAATGCTACGACAAATATTGGTTGGCCTGATACACTTGCAGCTATTACAAATGCAAGCGTGATTAATGCAGCTATTAATGACTTTCCTTTTCTTATGCTTGGTTCTGAGGTTTCAGATAAGCTAACAAAATCTTTCTCATTTTTTACTCTGGCAATGGCTTGGGGAGGACCTTCAATGAGTAGTGTGTCTCCTGAATGAATTTTAACGTCATCAAAGTTGCGCCTGAATTCGCCACTCTGGCGGTGTATTCCAAGAATGAGCACGCCAAAACGTTGTCGAAATTTTAATTCTTTAAGCGTTCGGCCAATGATGCTGCTTTGAGGGCCAATAATTCCTTCCAGTAATATTGCTGGACGCTTTTCTAAGGTTTCTAGTTTAAGATTTTGATAGGCTGTTAATCGCAGGCCCTCGGTCTCTTTTAAGTCTTTGAAGTCATCGGTGTGAATAGATATTAAAATTCGATCTCTCTCTTCAATTATTAATTCATTAAGTGGAGTTTGGATAGGAACGCCTCGTCGTCGAACCTCAATGACTCTCGCTTCCTTGATAGCTTTCGACAGAGTCTCGGTGACTGTTTTCCCAATCATGGGTGAGTCCGGGCTTACGATAACCTGAGTGAGGAAGTCCCTTTCCTCTGCGCCGGATAAATCAACTGCCATTGAATCATGTTTTGGAAGTAATTTTTTTCCTATGGTTAACATATAGATAAAACCAACGGCTGCATAAATAACTCCGAGTTTTGTAAGCTCGAACATTGAGAATGGTTCCTGATCTTGCTTTTGAGCTATTCCATCAATGATGAGGTTTGTCGAAGACCCGGTGAGTGTGCAGGTTCCACCTAGGATACAAGCGAATGATAAAGGCATTAGCAGTCTCGATGACTTAAGCTCTGAAGATCTAGCCAGTGATAGTACAATCGGCAAGAACACAACGACGACAGGCGTATTGTTGACGAATGCCGAAAGTACGGCGCCGACAACCATTATGGTGACGAGTGTTCTAATTTCAGTCTGACCGGCCAGCTTTTTAAATCCAGCTCCCAAAGAACGAATACAGCCACTCTTCTCAAGACCAGCACTCATTACAAACATGCAGGCAATTGTTAGTGGTGCAGGGTTAGAGAAGGCACCAGTCAGATCATCAGTACTAAGAATTGGTAGGCCAAAAATTCCTGGAAGAAGAATCGCGCCTAAAGAAAACATGGCGACCATGTCAGGTGGCATCCATTCCTTAATGAATGCCATACCCGCAAGTATAAGGACAATGAAGACCAATGCCATGTCCCAATGTTGGCTAATGTTTTCAATGAGGGTATTCACGATGGTAATTTACCGAAAAAATGTCTTTTGGCTAATATTAGGATCTTGCTAAAATGATATATTAGCGATTTTTTTTATGTTGGATCCAGAAGAGTTTGAAGAAACGATGATCGAGATATCTCGAACTTTCATGCCTTTTGGCAAATATGGTCCCGACAACTATCCTCCCTCGGGTGTGCCCATTTATGATCTTCCTTTTGAATATTTGGACTGGTTTCAATACAATGGCGGATTGCCTGGTGGTCATCTGGGCGAACTCCTAGAAATCGTTTACCATATTAAAAAAGATGGGTCTGATGAAGCATTTAATCATTTTCGAAAAATGAATGGAGGAAGGACACGATTGAGAAAGAAGATCGACAAACCGACTATTTAGAAATCTCTTATTTAACTAATCACGCGGGGTTAATTGATTCATTAATATGGCTACTTTCTGAGTTTTTTGTGGTCATTAGGGGGTCAATTTCTGTGAGTCATTAAAAAAGAATGAAGAAATCTCTAAGAAACCTTGTAAGACTCGAGTTATAATAAGCGTAAGCAATACCCAATGAGATATATTACCCTATCACTCATCATTCTCTTCTCTTTTAATATTTTTTGTTTTTCTCAGGAAAAATCCATATCGGATCTTCGGAAGCAAGCTGCAAAACTTCAAAAAGATGGGAACTGGAAAGATGCCTTTCAAGTCTATGAATCTCTTCTCCTCGAAAGAGCGGATACTGGTCA
>CEUK01126448.1_pt1 | contig 10719 bp, 8 predicted proteins | sample 356451 | NCBI WGS metagenome assembly CEUK01 (sample SAMEA2622843, study PRJEB7988) | marine metagenome | isolation source: saline water (ENVO:00002010), including
TTGATCAATTAATGATAGAAATTGACGGTACTGCAAATAAATCTAATTTGGGAGCTAATTCTATTCTTGCTGTAAGTCTAGCTACCGCTCATGCAGCTGCTAATGCATTAGAAATCCCTTTGTATAGGTATTTAGGAGATCCACTATCAACACTTTTACCGGTACCTTTGATGAATGTAATAAACGGTGGTGCTCATGCACCAAATAGTTTAGATTTTCAAGAATTTATGTTAGTTCCTCATGGAGCAAAGACTTTTAGTGAGTCTTTGAGAATGGGTACTGAAATATTTCATGCCTTAAAACAGCTTCTCGAGATTAAGGGTTTATCCACTGCTGTTGGTGATGAAGGTGGGTTTGCTCCTAGTCTGAACTCAAGTGAGGAGGCTGGGGATTTACTACTTGAATCGATTGAGAAAAGCGGTTTAACACCAGGTAAAGATGTCTCACTCGCCTTGGATGTTGCAAGTACTGAGTTTTTTAGAAATGGAACTTATCAGTGTGAGGGTAAGAATCTTGATAGTGATAGCATGATCGAATTTCTCTCAAAATTAGTTTCTCATTATCCAATTGTCTCAATCGAAGATGGATTAGCAGAGGACGACTGGGAAGGTTGGTCAAATTTAAATAAGGAAATTGGAGGTAAAGTTCAACTTGTTGGTGATGATTTATTTGTGACTAATACTGAACGTTTAAAAAAAGGAATTTTTAAAGATTGTGCAAATTCTATTTTGATTAAAGTGAACCAAATTGGAACATTAACAGAAACATTAGAGGCTATTGATCTTGCAAAAAGATCAGGATATACAAGTATTATTAGTCATAGAAGCGGAGAAACTGAGGACACAACGATTGCTGATTTATCTGTTGCAACAAGGTCAGGCCAGATTAAGACAGGTTCATTGAGTAGAAGCGAGCGTGTCTCAAAATATAATAGACTTTTAAAAATTGAAGAAGAACTTGGAGAACAAGCCCAATTTGCAGGAAATCTTGGCTTAGGACCAAAAAATATTTAATTTTATTTTTTTAATCTTTCTAATCTCGATCCTTTTCTCATTTTTAATTGGCAATTTATCCAATCCAAAGATATGGGGGCTGCAAAAATAAGGGGTAAAATAGCAATTTTAGAGCTATCATTTGAGACTAATAACGCTGATGCTATGGTTAAACTACCTATTAAAATTGAGTGTCCAAGTGATTTTTGAGCAGTAAACATTTTTTTAAATTGCCTATCGGATTCACCCATTCTTATTTGGAGTTGTAAATCACCTTGCTCAAGCCTTTCCAAACTATCATCAATTCTTTTGGGAATGCCAACAGCTTTTGAACCAAGTTCTCCAACCTGTCTACCAAGTTGATTAATTAAGTCATTTGGACTTTGATTATTTGAAGACATAATAGAAATTAAGTATGGCTTTGTAATTGATACAAGATTAAAACTTGGATCTAGCATTCTACCAACTCCTTCGTAAGTTGATAAAGCTCTCATTACAAAAATAAGATCAACTGGTAGTTGGAAAGGGGTTTCATAAACTAGTTCATATAAATCCCCTGAGAGTTTATCAATTATGTTAGGGCTAAAAGGAGGAGTTAATGCTTCTTTCAGCATAAGTCTTACTAATCTGCGCACAGGACCAATATCTATATCTTCAGATATTAATCCTGCATCTTGAAGTTCATTTACTAATGATGAAGCATCTCTTAATGCAGCTGATTTGACCATTGATCCTATTCTGCTTTGCAAATTATTGGTAATATTGCCCATCATCCCAAAATCATAGAAAACTAATTTTCCAGAATTGGAGACTGCTAAATTGCCAGGATGTGGATCTGCATGAAAAAAACCAAAATTTACTAATTGTTTGAGATAACTGATAGCACCAACTTCTGCAATTTTTGAAAGATCATAATTTTTAGATTTTAGATCTTTAATATTGCTAATTTTTATACCTTTTATATAGCTTAAGCAAAGTACCCTTTCGGTACTCATATCCCAAATAACTTCTGGGATCTCAATATTCTCATCATCTAGAAATTGCTGTCTAAATCTTGCTGCATATTGTGCTTCGCAATTAAAGTCAAGTTCTTTCATAAGAACTTTTCTGCATTCTTTTGCTATCTCAACCCAATTTCTACCTCTACTCCAGTTTTTGTTCTTTTCAAGGATAAATGCAATTTGCTGCATTATGTCTAGGTCAATCTCAAATAAAGTTTTTAAATTTGGTCTCTGTACTTTAAATACAACTTGTCTGCCATCCCTCAAAGAAGCTTTATGCACTTGAGCTAGCGAAGCAGAGCCAATAGGAACACTATCAATCACATTAATATCTTCAAATTTACTTTTTAATTCTTCTTTAATAATTTTTTCAACTCTAGTAAATGAGAATTGTGGTACTGCATCTTGTAATGTACTTAATTCTCTAATCCAAGTCTTGGGTATTAGATCTGGCCTTGCAGATAAAAGTTGCCCAATTTTTATAAATGCTGAACCAAGTTTAATTAATTCTTCAGTAAACCATCGAGCTCTTTTTCTCTGAATAGTTATTTTTTTATCTTCCTTTTTTATAAAAAACTTGAAAATGAAATTGTCAATCCATAAGGCTATTAAAAGTAAAACTAACGTTTTCCATATAAGTAAACTTCTTTTGATTTTTTTTATGGAAAGATACAAATTTGACTTCATTATGATTTTTTGTCTAATAAATTATTTAAATTTTTTAAATGGATATTTATTGAATCTATTTTTTCTAAAGTTTGTTCAATTTTCAAATCTTTGGACAAATTTGAGTCTTCAGAATCACTATTATCTTTCTCACTATTCTCTAATCTTTGAGCTTCTTTAAGAATTTCCTCTTTTAAGCTATCAATTTCATTTTTAAATATTTCTGGGGCTTCTTGAGCTATATTAGTTACTTCTTCAATTTTTTCCACAAAAGTTTTGTTAATTCTCTCGCTGATTTTTTTTACAGTAGCCCTAATTAAATAATCAGAATTTGACATAAATTAATAATCTATTGATCAAAGCATCTTTAATTACAATCATATATGAAATAAAAGAAAATCAGTAAATACAAGTGTTCCTTTTCAAAAATTTTATTTGATAACTTCTTGATTAAAATCTTTTTCTTATCTTATGTAAACTAAAGTTATCCTTACCTATTTAAGTTTGTATCTATATTATCCTTTTTTAGGTTTTTTCTTCTAACTTATATATCAGGTATGATAATTAATTATCTTCCCAAACAATCAGTTAATGCATTAATGGAGCTTCACTAAATTGGAAATGTTTGAATGTGATGTTGTTATTATTGGAGGAGGCCCAGCAGGATGTACATGTGCTTTGTATACATCAAGGGCAAATCTTAAAACGATTGTTTTAGATAAGAATCCATCTGTTGGTGCGTTAGCAATAACCCATCAAATAGCAAATTATCCAGGTGTACCTGTTGATATCAGTGGTGAAAAACTTCTAGATCTTATGAGAGATCAAGCAATTCAATATGGCACAGATTATAGAAGAGCCCAGGTTTTTGGTATTGATGTTTCTGGAGAATGGAAAACTGTTTATACTCCTGAAGGTACTTTTAAAGGTAGATCTTTAGTACTTGCCAGTGGTGCAATGGGAAGACCTGCTTCTTTTAAAGGAGAAGCAGATTTTTTAGGGAGAGGTGTAAGTTATTGCGCAACTTGTGATGGAGCATTTTATAAGGATAGAGAGGTAGCTGTTATTGGGGCAAATAAGGAAGCTATTGAAGAAGCTAACGTACTGACTAAATTTGCTTCTACTGTTCATTGGATTACTTCAAGTGATCCAAAAGTAGATAATCACGAAGCCATGGAACTTATGGAATTATCTAATGTTAAACATTGGAGCAGAACTCGTTTACTAGAGATAGGTGGTGATGATATGGGCGTTAATGGAATTGTGATAAAAAACAAACAAGATGATGAACCAATTAAGCTTTCTTTAGAGGGAGTTTTTGTTTATATGAGTGGATCTAAACCAATTACAGATTTTGTAGGGGATCAAATAGCTCTAAAAGATGATGGTGGAGTTATTGTAGATGATTTTATGTCAACAAACTCTGATGGAGTATGGGCTATTGGTGATATTAGAAATACCCCTTTTAAACAAGCAGTTGTAGCAGCTTCTGATGGCTGCATAGCAGCTATGTCAATTGATAGGTATTTAAATAGTAGGAAAAATATTAGGGTAGATTGGATTCATTCTTAATTATAGTTAATTTATTTTTATAAAGGAGTTGCCTCTGATATGTATGCAACACCGCCATAGTAGTTCAGAACAGATCTTATTTCTTCTCGCATTTTGTCAATAATTTCTTGCTCACAAAAAACTATCACATGTGCATTTGCCCCCAATCCAGTAAATTCCATATCTTCGGTAACAACTCTTTCAGGACCTCTGCCTGTAGCATGTTTCATTACTGTATAACCAGGGACATTTGCGTTTTCTAAAGCATTTAAGATTGCTTGAAGCTCTCTTTCACTAAAAATCAAATCTAATCTTTTCATCTTAAAATGTAGAAATTGGTATTACTTTATTAACAAGACTCATGTACAAAGGAATACCTAAAACTATGTTAAAAGGGAAAGTCAATCCTAATGTTGTTGAGATGTAATAACTTGATCGTGCTTCTGGGACTGTCATCCTCATAGCGGCTGGCACAGCTAAATATGATGCACTCGCACATAAAACCACAAATAAGAAGGCATTTCCAGTACTAAGAGCTAAAGATCTTGCAACCCATACACCTATAAAAGCATTGAAAATTGGCATTAAAATGGCAAATCCAATTAAGAAAGAACCTGCTTTCTTTAAACTTGGTAATCTTTGAGCTGCGACCATCCCCATATCTAATAAGAAGAAACACTCCACTCCATAAAAAAGCGAATGAGTAAATGGATACATTTTGTCTACTGCAGATGGATTACTTGAGGAAGTTAGGAATCCAATAATTAAACTTGTTATTAATAAATATACCGAACCGTTCAAAAATGATTCATGCAGAATTGCTGATAAATGTAATTTTCGAGAGTCTGGACGATTTTCATGTCTTGCAAATTTAACTAGTAATAATCCTACTAAAATAGCTGGAGATTCCATTAATGCTAAGGCTCCAATCATGAATCCATCTGATTCGATATTTTGGCTGGTTAAGAAGCTTTCTGCAGAAATAAATGTTACAGCACTAATAGAGCCATACGCAGCAGCAATAGCTGCAGAGTTAAAGATATTAAATTTCAACCGTAATACTACAAATCCTATAAGAGGTATTAATAGGGACATAATTATTGCAGCACTTAAAGTGAGAAAAACTTGTTTATTTAAGATGCCACTTTCTTGAATACCTATACCTCCTTTAAACCCGATGGCGAGGAGTAAGTAGAGAGAGAATAATTTTGGAAGTGGAGCAGGTATTTCTAAATCAGATTTGCAGAAAACAGCAATTACTCCTATGAAGAAAAATAGTACCGTTGGTGCAAAAATATTTTGAATTAATAGGCTTAACTCCATAAATTTAGTTTTCTAATTCTTTAATGGCCGTTTGTAATGCCTCTTTTCTTGTCGCTACAATTCCCTCGACTCCAAATTTAGATAGTCTTTCTTTAACTTTTTCATTAGCTCCTGCTACAAAGGCTTTTCTAGAATTATTTTTAGCTTCTTGCATCATATCTTCAATTGCTAGTGTCGCTGTAACACCTAATCTTGGCACATCTGTAATATCTAATATAAGAATTTTATAATTTCTAACAAGCATCATTCTGTCGGAAATTCCTTTTGCGGCTCCAAAACTTAATGGTCCTTTTAATCTAAATAACATTACTTCACCAGAACATTTATCAAGTAAATTCTTTTCTTCAATTGGTAATGCATTTTGGGCTTGATCACCATCTTTATCTAGTGGATTATCAGCTTCCATTCCTTCAAGTTGAGTTTCAGTGATCGAATCAATTGTAAGCATATTTGCTATAAATACTCCTACAAGAACTGCCCAAATTAAATCCCAGAAAACAGTCATTAAAAGAACACCATACATTACTGCGGCAGTTTTAAGAGAAAGCTTATGAGCCCTTCTTAAAAAACCCCAATCAATAATATCTAAACCAACTTTAATGAGAATTCCTGCTAATAAAGCGGTTGGGATTTTTTCAGCTAAAGGACCAGCACCAACAAGGACAATGAATAAAACGAGAGAATGAACCATCCCAGATATAGGGGTTTGGCCTCCAGATTTAACATTGATAACTGTTCTCATTGTTGCTCCAGCTCCTGGTAGCCCAGAAAACAATCCTGCTACTGCATTCCCAATACCTTGACCTATTAATTCACGATCAGAATTATGCTTTGTTTGTGAGATATTATCGGCTACTAATGATGTCAATAAAGAATCAATTGCTCCAAGAACTGCTAAAACTAATCCGGCCTTAAAAATTATAGGAAGATATTGATTAAAACTTGGTAAGCTTAGAGATGGAACGCCTTTTGGGATTTCACCAATTCTATCTAAAGCGCTATCTCCAAAAAGAATGATCGATAATGGAGTAACTATTAGTAATGCCAAAAGAGGAGAAGGAACCCATTGACTGATTTTTCTTGGTGTTAGAAAAACTATCCCTAATGTCATTACTGCTACACCTATGGCTGCTCCATTGGGATTAAAATTAGAAAAAACTGTAGTAAGAGAATCAATTACTCCTCCTCTTGTACTTATTCCTAATAAAGGACCAATTTGAAGTGTAATAATGATTACTCCTATTCCAGACATAAAGCCTGAAACAACTGAATATGGAACTAGAGTTATGTATTTACCAAGCTTTAAAAGACCAAACAAGATTTGAAATACCCCCCCAATAACTACTGCTGCCATCACTAAAGGTAAAATTTGTCCTGCAGAAAGATCCCTTGGGACTCCAACAGCGGCTAACCCAGCAACTACTCCCGCTACTGTCACACTCATTGGACCTGTTGGGCCACTAACTTGAGCTGGAGTTCCTCCAAATAAAGCTGCTAAAAAGCCAACAACAACTGCTCCATACAATCCATAAATTGCTCCCCCAGGCCCTAAAGCTGCATTACCAAAAGCTAATGCCAAAGGTAAAGCTACAACAGCAGCTGTAATGCCACCTAATATATCTCCACGTATATTTTTGAGATGAAATCCATTAATTAAGCTCAAGGAGATCCTCCTATTTTTCTTGTACATCAATATTAAATATTATCTTGTAATGTCTACAATTTGTCGAAAAATTAAATTTGTGAAAAACTTTTCAATATCTTTAAATCAATTTCAATTCATTTAAGATTAATTTTATTCAAAAAATCTATTATTTAATTAATTATTTAGGTAGGTTGAAATTCTGTTTATTTCAATAGCCTAAATTATTTAGGCTATTAGATAAATTTAATTATCAAAATTACAAAATATCAAAATGGATTCATTAATCAGACCAAGAAGACTTAGAAGAACTGAGGCTATTAGAAAAATGGTTAGCGAGAATAAACTTCATCCAGAAGATTTTATTTATCCTTTATTTGTTCATAAGAAGGAATATAAGGAGGAAATTGCATCTATGCCTGGAATTTATAGATGGGATATGTCTGGTTTAATAAAAGAGGTTTTTAGAGCTTGGGAATTAGGAATTAGATGTGTTGTTATTTTCCCAAAAGTAGATGATTCACTAAAAACAGAAGATGGATCTGAATGTTTTAATGAAGCTGGTTTAATACCTACAGTGATAAGAAAGTTAAAAAAAGAATTACCTGAAATGTTAATAATGACTGATGTTGCTTTAGATCCTTATTCATGCGATGGCCATGATGGATTAGTCGATTTAAATGGAAATATTCTTAATGATGAAACAATCGAAATACTTAAAAAACAAGCGCTAACTCAGGCAGAAGCTGGAGCAGATTTTATTGGTCCTAGTGACATGATGGATGGAAGAGTGGGAGCTATTAGGAAAATACTTGATAATAATGGATTTACAGAAATTGGAATAATTAGTTATACAGCAAAATATTCTTCCGCTTACTATGGTCCTTTTAGAAGTGCTTTAGACTCAGCTCCACGTATAAATCCAAATAAAACTATTCCTGATAATAAATCAAGTTATCAGATGGATCCTGCTAATTCTAAAGAAGCACTTATTGAATGTGCCCTTGATCAATACGAGGGAGCAGATATTTTAATGGTCAAACCTGGACTCTCATATCTCGACATAATTTATAGGCTAAATAGTTTTTCGAATAAACCCATAGCTGCTTATAACGTTAGTGGTGAATACTCAATGATTAAAGCAGCTTCTTTGAAAGGTTGGATAGATGAAAAGGATGTTGTTCTTGAAACTTTGCTCAGTTTTAAAAGAGCTGGAGCTAATTTAATCCTCTCTTATCATGCATGTGATGCAGCTCGTTGGATTAAAGAAAGTTAAAAACTCATTAAATTAAAAAATTTTGTTTATTGTTGTAGTAATTTATCCTTTGAAATTTTGAAATTAGAGTCTTCAAATGGTGTTATTAGAATAGGCCATACAGCCTTAAGAGTTAAAGATCTTGAAAGATCTAAAGCTTTTTATATGAATTTAGGAATGAATTTGATTTGGGATGATAAAGATTGGTGTTACCTCGAAGTAGGTAAAGGGAAAGATGGATTAGCTTTACTTGGACCGACTTACAAAGCTGCAGGTCCTCATTTAGCATTTCATTTTGAAGAAAAAAAAGAAATGGAGAATATTCATTTTGATTTGAAAAAATCAGGAATAAAGGTTGGTTCAATTCATGAACACAGAGACGGAACTGCATCTTTTTATATGCAAGATACCGAGGGTAATTGGCTTGAAATGCTTTATGTACCGGAAGGTGGAATTAAATCAAATATATAAATTAGTTTTTAAATGATAGAAACAAGTAAATTTGATAATGATTATTTCCTAGAAAATTTAGAAAAAGAATCTATTGAACTCTTGGAATGGCCAATATTACAAAAACAGCTTTCTACCTTTGCCTCAACTCCAATGGGTAAAACAGCTATCTTGGAATTTGAAATACCTTCAAAAATACAAGAGGCGAAAATTCTTCTAGAAGAAACTAAAGAAATTTACTTTTTAGAAATTGAAAATGATCAAAAAGTTAATTTTGAAGGTGTCTTTGATATTAAAAAAAATGTGGATACTTGCTTTAAAGGAGGATTAATAAGTGCTATCAATCTTTTAGAAATTGCAGATACTATCGCTAGCGCAAGAAGGTTAAAGAAAATAATTCAGAATTTTGAAATAAGACCATTACTATCAGAGGTTTTAGATAATTTAGTTGATCATTCTCAGTTAGAAAAAATATTAAAAAATGGGATTGAAAATAATGGGAGAATATCGGACAGAGCTTGTGAAAAACTCTCTGAGTTAAGAGAAAAATTATCCTTAATAAGAAATGAAAGACGCCAAATTCTTGATAAATTAATACATAATAATAATAATTATATTCAGGATTCAATCATCGGTGATAGGTTTGGCAGACCGGTTTTAGCAATAAAAGTTAATTATATTAATAAATTTAAAGGTATTATTCATGATTCATCTGCTTCTGGGAATACGGTTTTTATTGAACCAGAAGCAGTTGTGAATAAAGGGAATAAAATTGCTGCAATTAAGGCAAAAATTTTAAATGAAGAATTTAAATTATTAAAAGAATGGGCAAATTTGATTGCGGAAAACAGAGATAGTCTTTTTTTGACATCTAATATTTTATTAAAAATAGAAAATGCTTTAACTAGAGCACGATATTCAAGCTGGATAAAAGGTTATCCTCCTAATATAGAAAGCAATTTTAATATAAAAATCACAGGATTTACTCATCCTTTGCTTTTTTGGGAAAATGAGAAAAATAAGGCTTGTAATATCGTGCCTGTGGATTTCTTTATAAATCAAAATGTAAAGGTTGTTGCAATTACTGGTCCCAATACAGGTGGTAAAACTGCTGCTTTGAAGGGTTTAGGCATAGCATTGGTAATGGCTAAGTCAGGTTTGTTTATACCTTCAAATGATGAGCCAGTCATTCCTTTTTATTCGCACATATATGCTGATATTGGAGATAATCAGTCATTACAAGAAAATCTATCAACTTTTAGTGGGCATATTTTCAGAATCAAAAGAATTTTTGATGCTTTAAATTTTAAAACTGGATTATCTATTGTCTTATTGGATGAAATCGGCTCTGGCACAGACCCTGAAGAGGGGACAGCTTTAGCTATTTCTTTACTTGAAGAATTTGCGAATAAATCTGATTTAACTATAGCTACAACACACTATGGCGAAGTTAAAGCACTAAAGTATAAAGATCCCAGATTTGAAAATGTATCTGTTAGTTTTAATGAAAAGACTTTAAGACCAACATATAATCTTAATTGGGGGATCCCAGGGAGAAGCAATGCTTTAATAATTGCTAGTAAATTTGGCCTTAGTGAGAAAATCATCAATAATGCTATCAGTTATCTAAAACCAAAGGAAACAGAAAATATAAATACCATTATTAAAGGTTTGGAAAAGCAAAAAATTAGACAACAAAAAGCTGCTGAAGAGGCAGCTGCACTTATCGCAAGAACAGAAATTCTTTACGAAGAGTTAAATATGAATTATGAATATCAAAAGTCTATGGCTAAAGAAATTCAAGCTAAAGAGAGGGAGAAACTTACTCATTCAATAAGA
>CEUK01140137.1_pt1 | contig 10714 bp, 7 predicted proteins | sample 356451 | NCBI WGS metagenome assembly CEUK01 (sample SAMEA2622843, study PRJEB7988) | marine metagenome | isolation source: saline water (ENVO:00002010), including
GTGGTCCTGTGGGTGGACCCGATGGAGGGCCTGAAGGCGGACCTGTCGGACCAGGTGGGCCAGAAGGTGCAGGTTGTTCTGGCGTTGTTGGTTCGATTCCTTCCATGGCGCCAAATGCGCCATCGAGCATGGAGCCAAGTGCGGCTTCTTCTGCTTGTTCTCGTGCTTCTTCTGCCGAGGTTTTCTTCACCGCCATCGTCGTCCCTCACTATGCCATACCTCGCGCCTTAAATAGCGGTTCCGTTACGGAAGGATGCTTACGGCCCGCTTGGTGTAGAGGTTATCATGCAGGATTGTCATTCCTGCGACCCGGGTTCAATTCCCGGAGCGGGCGCCACTATCTCGAAAGTGGATTGTCACAGTTCCGCACACTCTGCACCAGACTTTGATTCCGTCTTTACGTGGCGTCGCCCCTGCAATATCGATGCTGGCTCCACATCCGGAACACTGGATAACGTTGCGCATGTACCACCCAACCATTTGATGTTCATGAATTCAGCGCTTGTATTTCTTCGAGAGAACCAATTCATATCGAAAGATTGCCTTCGTCGTTGAGAAGCCTTTGACTTCTTCAATCGTATGATTGAGCATGGTTCTACCGCTTTCCAAAAGTGTGGATTGTAATTGGTTCAAGATATCTGTCGATCGTTCTTGTATTGACCAACCGCATACCAACGATGTTTCGTCTGAAAGAAGGGGGAATAGATGCGGTAGATGTGCAATGCTATCGTGTGGGAGATTCACCAAAAGCACATCTGCACACCCCATCATTTCTGGCCTTTCATCTGCAATTTTTCTTGCATCCATGCACTCGGTTGTGTAAGTTCCTTCGTGTTTTCTTTTCGAATGAAACAGTTCCATATTTTGTTTCAAGATTGAAATGGCTTCAGGATTCAGATCATTGACATAGGCATTGGATACGAGATTTGAATCCGTATACAAGAGTGCCATGGATGGGCCAACACCGGCATATGGATCAACGATGACGAGAGGTCGTTCTTTCTTTTCTTGAAACGATGAGACCGCTTCGAACGTCCGCATTCGCTGCGTACTCAAGCGAGTAGAAAAGTATGCAACTGCTGGATCGATTAAGAACGTGTGCCCATGTTCCCGATACTGTGTTTGCGTTGAAGTGTTATCATTTCTGGCTTTGAGGACGCGCAGGTTTCGAACTCTGAATTCACCTTCAACACCTCCGTCATGGCATACAACGCGAATTGAAGGGAATTGTTGCAACATTGCTTGTGCAATTTCATCCTCGATTACAGACATCTCTTCAGGGATTTTCACAAGCAATACATCACCTTGCGTTTCAAACGCTTGAGGAAACTCATCGTTGTACAGGTGACGTGTTTGTGATGGAATATGTTCCCAATAGTATCTCGCTTTCTTTTTCGATGCATCTCGTTCTATTATTGGAAGATCTTCCCATATCGAATCGGTTTCATCCGGAGCGTCATCGTTGAGGGGAATGGCCGTTTCATCGCCTACTCGTTGCACCCGATGGCCTGTTGCATACCAACCGTTTGATTTGCAACGTTGAATCCAATACGACGTTTGAGCGCTCGGCACACTCAAATGACGCATGGGCCTCGGAGAGGCAACGCACGTATGAGGTTTGAGCATGGAAAATGGCAACACCACTGGCTTTGCACTCATTGGAATGGGGCCCGGGAAGGTCGAATCCATGACCCTTGAGGCAGTCGAAGTTGCGAAGAAAGCCGATATTCGGCTCTATGAAGCGTATACGGCATTATGGCCAGAGGATGAATTGTTGAAGTTGGAAGAATTGATTGGGCCCCTCCAACGAATCATGCGACCTGCTGTTGAAAACCCTGAACTTCTCTTCGAACAGGCAAAATCCAAGCTGATTGCAATTCTTGTCGTTGGCGATCCGATGCAAGCAACGACACACATCGATTTTCAACTGCGTGCAGAACAAGAAGGAATTCCAGTCAAAATCATCCATGGCATTTCGGTTACCACGCTCGTACCCGGTGCAACAGGATTGTCCGATTACAAATTTGGACGATCAACCACATTGACGTACCCATACGGAAATTGGATCGCCACATCTCCACTCGAAGTGATGTTACGAAATCAGATGCAAGGGGTGCACACGCTTGTTTTGTTTGACCTCGATCCCACTGGCGCAGGAACGGGTGAACAGCGTCCAATGCAACCGAATGATGCGTTTACGAGCATCGAAAAAATGGTGGAGAAATTCCTCGATTCAGATGCGGATGATGCCCTGAAACAACAAGCATCCTCAATCTACGAATCATTGGCCGTCCTATGTTGCGATCTTGGAACCGATGATGCGATTATGAAAACAACGAAACTATCCAGCCTTGGAGGGCTTTCAGGCGGGAGATTGAATTGCATGGTCTTCTTAGCCAGTATGTCGGAGATGGAGCAAGAAGCCGTCAACCGTTGGAAGTGATTTGATGGACGTTGGGATTCTTCTCTCATTCTTGCTGTTTCTCGGATTCTTCGCAGGCGTTGGCCTGGCAAGCATGCGTGTCAAACAAGACACAACCGATGACTATCTTGTCGCTGGGCGTGGAATGCACCCCGCTCTTGCGGCTTTGTCCGCTGTCAGCACCTGGAATTCCGGATACATGTTCATCGGATTCATCGGATTCATCTACCTGATGGGTTATTCTGCCATCTGGATTGGTGTTGTTTCCACCATCGGACAATTGGTCGCATGGGCCTGGCTGTACAAATTCATACAGAAAGAAGGGAGTGAGCGGGGCCTTCGCTCCCTTTCCTCACTCGTTTCTGAGAAGGCGGGAGCGCCTGAAGCAAAATTGGCTGCAGTCCTTTCAGTGTTTTTCTTGTCAATTTATGCTGCAGCTCAACTGACTGCTGGTGGAAAGGCGTTGTTTGTTATGCTTGGATGGCCCGAACTTGTTGGTATTCTCATCGGATTCGTTCTGGTTGTAGCCTACTGTTATGCTGGAGGAATTCGGGCTTCGATTTGGACCGATGCTGCGCAATCTTGTGTCATGATTGTTGGTTCGGTAATTCTATGCTGGGTTGCACTTGGCAATGTTGGAGGATTCTCGGGGATGCATGGTGAATTAGAATCGCAAAGCGCAACACTCGTCAACTTCCTTCCGACCGATATTTCCTTGGGAATTTCGCTCTATCTACTTGCGTTTTTCCTAGGCGGCTTGGGAGTAGCAGGGCAACCACAAGTTGTCTCTCGTGTTATGACGTTGAAATCCGATGAAGATCGAAAGCAAGCCATGATCTGGTTCTTTGTTTGGCAGACACCATTCATTGCACTCATGTTCATTGTTGGACTTGCAAGTCGCGTCCTATTCACAGATGGTAATTTCGATGCAGAACTCGGATTGCCAACACTCGCTATGGATACACTTCCTGCATTGGGTGTTGGAATGATTCTAGCATCGATTTTCGCTGCAACAATGTCAACAGCTGATAGTCAAGTTCTTGCATGCACAGCTGCAATCACCGATGATATCAAACCCGAGTGGAGAGAAGACCACAAGACGACCAAGAAAGTCACACTCTATGTCGCGGCTGCTTCGACGATGATTTCAATCGCCGGGCTTTACATCCCCGGTGGCGATTCAGTCTTCACCCTCGTCGTCCTTGCAGTCTACGGTCTCGGTGGCATCTTCGTCCCTCTTCTCATCATTCGATGGATGGGATACAAGCCAGACACATTCCACTCCATCGTCATGATGATTTCAGCGTTTACAGGTGTTATCGCGTGGACATTGCTTGGGCTTGGCGAGGATGTCTTTCCATCCGTTCCAGGCGTAGGTGCTGCATTTACCGCCCACATCGTAATGTGCTTGATGCGAAATGATTCTGCCTCAAATCCATTTGGTCGGTTTGAGATCTCACAAGAACAACGACATCGATTCGCAGTCGTTGGAGTTATCGCGCTTTGTTTTGCTGGGGTTGCTGAAGGAGCGTATGCAGTCTATGGTCCGGATTCAGATGAGGGCGGGGATGATGGAAAGGTTGCAATGTACCAAATCGATGGCAATTACACCTACCATGAAATTGGTAAAGGAACAGAAGTTATCAGCGACGCTACACAAGTATCTGCCTCTTCCGATTCTGTCGATGTTTCCGACTTAAACGTCGTCGGTTATCTCATTGAAATCGCCCATATTGATGATGAAGAGGCTTGCCTCCCTGGCGCAACCACAGAAGATGATGAGGTTGCATACGAAGGTGGAATTGGCGACTACATTGCAAACAATTCAGGGATACAAGCACTGATGGATTCTTCAGTCTATTGGATTGATTCTGAACTCGTTGGCACATCGGTCGAGGGCTCTATTTCGTCCATCGATGCTCAACTGGACGGAGGCGAGGTAGGCCTAGGCGAGTACTTGCTCTCAATTTCAGTCGATGTTAACAGTGGAGGTTTGCCCCCTCTTTGTCAAAATGAGGATTCGGATGAGTCCGTTACTTGGAGAATCCAATTGATTTCACTTGATTACACACTTACTGAAGTTAAATCTTGAATTGTTGGCCTTCCTCTCCAATCGACCAACCAGATTCATTGAGTCGTTTGTATTGTTCAGATTCAGTATCATAAAGTGGATTTGTATGATTCAAGTGGATAAATAGAATCTCTGAATCTTCAGATTCTTTAGGGCCTAATCGATCTAAAGACTCCTCAACTGTTGGGTGTGGAACAACGCTCATATCACGACCTTGAAGTTCGCCACCAGACCAAAATGTTCCGTCGAGGAGAGCGATATCGATGTCATATTTGTTCAAAAAATCGCGAATGGTATTGCATGAATGGGCTTCAAGCGTTTCATCCCACGTATCATGGTCCGGCAGGAATAGGAGCGATTTGTTTTCTCCTCGAAGAATAATCGCATGCATATCAGAAAGTTCTGCTCGATGTGGAACTTGGATGAATTCGACGATGATACCATCAATTTCAATCCGTGGAAAGGACCCAAACTCAAGCACATTTTGCAACAATAATTGATTCCAAGCAGGGGTGCGTTCAATCAATGAATACATCGACGGGCTACAGTGAAGTTTGATGTTTCTTGCAGACATTGTTTCTCGTCCGAAAAGCCCCAAGCCATCCACATGACCAAGATGTGCGTGTGTAATGAACAAATGATCGATGCTTGGATTATTCATCATTCGAAGTTGTCGTCCGAGATCGCGTGTCGCTTCAATGAGAAGCGTCGTTCCATTGTTCGTTTTGATTCCAAGTGAGACAGGGCTTCTGTAATCTTGTTCGGTAAGCCCTTGACAACACGCCCTTGTGCAACCTGGTTGCGGACGGCCTCCGTCCTGTGCAATCCCAAGGAGTGTCACAACCGCCATGATGGAAGCAAATGTTCCCGCCACATAGACATATTCAGGGGGAAGACCTCAAGCGAGACGCTTGTTTGGATTGATGTGACGGGCTTATGGCACGACCAGCACAAGTATCCTTTCCTGGCCAGAAACAAAGGATGCGGATGCGTGGAACAAAACACGCAAATGATGCAACTGCAAAGCGCCTTGGTCGCCAACTACGACAACTTCTCGAAGATCCAGATGCGTGTCTTCCGAAGATGACATGGAAAGGAAGATTGAGTTGGGGGCGTCGTGACCCAGTGACAAAGACATTGCTCGATTTGAAAAAAATTGTTGCGAAGAAAAACGATGTGAAATGGCTCTCTAAACGCATGTTGGCAAAACGCGGCAACCCTGTCGGAAAGGCGCTGGCCGGCTCCCTCCATGCAGCGCATGATGAGGAGATTTCCTTAGTTGGAAATTTCAAGTCGCCCAACTTCGGTTCAGGTTCATTCATACGTCGTGGCGATGGAAAACAAGGTTATCTTGCAGGTTTGCAGAATCATCAAAACCTCACTCTACGAATGCTACCATGGGAAGAACATGCTCGGAAAGGGATGTATTTCTTCTCATGGGAAAATGGATTCGTTTGTACAGGACCAAATCCGACACCGCCTTCAGGGTGGTTGGAAGACGTTCTCGAGCGCTCTCGTTTTGATTTTCAACATGAAACCATTGATGGAGTGGATGTTTACGTAGCAGGTGAAATCAATGCAGAAGATGTTCTCAACAGTGTTCCTTCTACACAAGGATGGGTTCGATTGATGTTCAAGCACGGACCGATCGTAGGCATCGATCTGCAAGCATTAAATGCGACAAAAGAAAAGCAAAGCGCCTTTGTTCATCATCTTGCGCTTTCCATGTTGCCTCCACTCTTGACGGCCATCGTCGATATTGATGCAATGTGGGTGCCAAATGGATGGGATCCAGAGGATAAATTACCAGAAAAGGCCCATGAAGGTCTTGAGAATCTCATGGCAGGATGGCATGGATTAACCGTTCCTGAAGGGAATCTTTCTCGTGCATGTCAGCGTTCAGTTCTCGATTCGCTCGATTTTGGACTACTGATTGGTTCGGCATGGTGTCGGGGTGATTCCCTCGAGGAAATTCTCCAATCGCTTGAAGAAATAGCTGGAAATGAGGATGAAAAGTTGCTCGCTGCCGGCGTCTTCCTCGAAGCGATGAACGAAGCGACAGAAGGGATTCGAATCGATCCACGTGGTGGCATCCAAGAACGTGAAGGTCGTCTTGTTGAAGTTATGGAAGGGGCGAGCCTCACCGATGCAGTTAATGCATTATGGGGAGATTTTGGTTTGGCTGGACTTGAATCCATTGGGATTGAAGGCGATGAAGCAAACATCATCTGGGAACAACAACTCAAGAAACCCAAACCACTCAAAACCTTCCTCAAAGGTTTGGACTCATCGCGAAAGAAGGCGCAACAGAAGGCGAAGTTTCCGTACCGAGCGGGTGTACTTCCTGGTGCAGTCGGAGCCATACATGACCTCATTTTGACCGGTCTGCTTGAAGGTCCTGGAATTGCTGAACGTCAAGCGACTTCACGGCATGATGATATCGATAGTGCCGCGGCAAGTTGGGCTTGGTTATCTGCAGCAAATCGTTCAACAGGTCAAGAATGGCACTTTGAATCACTCGCTCGAGACCGAGGTGGGGCCTGGATGGAAGCGACAAAAAATCTTCTCGAGCAAGGAAAATTGTTGCTTGATTCTGAACAAGCGGATAGTTCTGGATTTGTTGAATCGCTCAAAGCACTCTATACAGCAACTGGTCAGCAAGAGCCGTTGCCTGATCATGAAAGTGCTTGATTCAAGTCTTCCCAAAGGTCTTCAACGTCTTCAATTCCAACGCTGATACGCACATAACCTGGTTCAATTCCAGCAGCAATTCGAACTTCAACTGGCATTGCCATGTGACTTGAAGTTGCAGGCACTTCAATCAAGGATTCAACACCGCCGAGCGACGTGGCTTCGTAGAAAAGGTTCAGTTTCGACATGAATTCCATCGCACCTTCATCGCCACCAGCAACAACGATTCCAAGCATGCCACATCCTTTTGGAACAACACGTTGAGCGACTTCGTAATCGGGATGTGAAGGCAGGGTCACGTGTTGCACTCGAACCACGTTTGGATGTTCGAGAAGTCGACGAGCGAGTTCAGCCGAATTTGATGTAATGATTGGCATTCGAGCGTGAAGTGTTCGCATCCCACGTTCAAGCATGTAGCAATTATGAGGATCTGGCGAGCCTCCAAAATGAACACGTCCTTTGAAAATTTTAGCGATCAGCTCTCTCGAACCAACGACAGCCCCCCCAACCAGATCGGAATGTCCACCGAGGAACTTCGTTGTGGAATGAATGACCAAATCAACACCCATACTCAATGGCTGACAGGCCCAGGGCGATGCGAAAGTATTGTCAACAATCACAATCAGATTATGGCGCTTACCCACTTCAACCATTGCAGGAATGTCGCAGACCTTCAGGTTTGGATTGGTGATTGTTTCAATGTAGAGGATTTTGGTGTTGTCTTGGATCGCTGCTTCATACGATGAAGGGTCGCGAAGATCCGCCATTGTTGTTTCAATACCAAGACGAGGTAATTCCTCGGTCATGAGACCATAGGTTCCTCCGTATACATCTGCGGAGGCGACGATATGATCGCCCTGATTGAGAAGCATCATCAAGGTCGTTGATATTGCAGCCATACCACTTGCAAATGTTTCAGCGTCTTCTCCGCCTTCCATTGCACAGATTTTCTGGGCCACAGCGTCTGAATTGACGGATGAAAGTCTGGAATAAAGCAGCGTGTGTTGTGCACCAGCGGCCCAACCTGCATACCGCTCTTCGGTCAATTTGTATGTTGATGAAAGAAAGATAGGTGTGTTAACAGATTCACCAACATGGTTGGTCCCTGCATGCACGTTTTTGGTCGCTTCGCGGTGATTTTCATGTCCAGACATTGGCTCGCCCAACATTTCCTCATCGCAGACAGGACTTGAACGATGTGCTACTTTTGGATGGATTATTCTTCCTCAACATCAAGAATATGTGGACTCTCTTGTAACTCAACCATGAGATTGCCAATCAACAAAGCGCCACCTCCAACTGCTATCCACCCTGTCCAAGTCGTCATACCAAGTTTGAGAGCAAAGATCGTTGCCCAGACCGGTTCCAATGCATAGATAATCGCAGCTTGAACAGGATGGAGATGGCGTTGCAAGAGATTCAACAGGAGTAGTGCAAACAACGACCCAATCAGCCCTAAGCAGAGCAGTGGAAGGACAACGCCTTCGGAATGGACGACAGCTAATGCATCAACCGTCGATGTTCTAGCACTCGCAATCATAACGAGAAGGCTGCCAAGACTAACGATGAGGAACGATGTGCTCGTCACACCAATTGGATCCATTTCTTGCGTGATTTTTTGCGTGAAAAGAATGTGCAGAGCAAAGAAAAATGCACAGATTACGGTAAGGATTTCTCCAAGACCCCATGAAAGATGCGGTGGGCCTTCAATGAAACCAGCGCCAAAGGTTGCAAGAGCGACACCTAGAATCATTGTTCGAGTTACGCGTTGCCCTGTCAATTTGGTCGTAATCAGTGCTGTGAATACGACATAGAGTGATGTCAAAAAGGCGGAAGTTGAGGGCGTAATTGAATCAAGACCAATCATTTGGGTGATGAAGCCAACAAGCAAAATTCCTCCTAAAATTGCACCTCCTTTCCACAATTGTGGATTCTGGAGGGCGGTTCGTGCCTCTTTTGAAATAACAAAGAGAGCAATGAAGGCGATCAAAAACCGCCCACCGACAAGCGCTGCAACAACGGGAGTTCTTCCATACGCCTCGATTTCTGGTTGGATGGCATTCATCGCCTGCTTCATCCAAATGAAGGTCAAACCCCATGCAAGCGTAACAGCGAGAAGCCCCAATGTCGCTTTGCGGCGCTTTGAAGTCTCCATGTTTCACCACTTCGGTTCTTAGTGCATAGTGATGATGGTCGTTCAAGAAGCCTCAAAGAGTGCCGTGAAATGGTCAACATATGGCGTCTTGGGAAGAACCCATTGAGACTGGCGAAGTCCCAGCCTCTGGCTCAACATTTGATGCCATTGTCGTGGGTGGCGGCCCTGGTGGATGCTCTGCAGCAGGCTACCTTGCTATGGCCAACAAGAAGGTCCTTCTGATCGAAAAAAGTGTTTGGCCTCGCGACAAGATTTGTGGCGACGCTGTTGGCGGGAAATCACTGTCCCATGTCAAAGCGCTCGGTGTCAAAGAAACGCTTGAGGCAACGCCTCACTTTCGTGTGAATGGTATTCTCTTTTCCAGTCCGAATGGCAAAGAAGTCCGTGTTCCACTCCCAGAAGAAGATGTGGCCCGACTCGAAGCGGGTTATGCACTACCTCGCCAACAATTTGACCATTTATTGTTCGACCGTGTTCAGGAATTGGTTCGAGAAAAGGGCGGATCTGTTGTTCAAGGCGCCTCGGTGAAGGACGTTTTGTACAACGATGGAAGCGACCCCGGGGACGGTTCGGGTTCGCAACGAAAAGCAACGGGTGTTCGATTGACCATCGGTGGAAGAAAGGGTGATGTCATGGAATTTCATGCACCAGCCATCGTTGGAGCTGGTGGATATCTCTGTCCTGTAGCAACGGCGCTTGTGGTCGACACCTACCAAGAAACAATGGTGGATAGAAAGCACTATTGTGGCGGATATCGCGAGTATTGGGACGGTGTAAAAGGCTGTGAAGGCAACATTGGTGATATTGAAATCCACTTTGTTGATACCATCATTCCTGGTTATTTTTGGATCTTCCCAATTGGCGAAGGTCGAGTCAATGTTGGTTGTGGTATGGTCATGCATTTGATGGACAAACAATCGAAGAAGTTGAAAGCCTTGCAGAAGGACATCATCGCCAATCATCCGCAATTCAAGGAGCGTTTTGCAAATGCAACCATGGTGAAAGGAAGCGCCAAGGGCTGGCAACTTCCGTTCGGTTCACCACGGAAGAAGCAAAAGAATCAGCCTCGAAGAATGGCCATGAATGGTGCCTGGCTTGTTGGAGATGCTGCGAGTCTTATCGATCCATTCTCTGGAGAAGGTGTTGGTAATGCGCTTGTTACTGGTGAAATCGCTGCACGACACATTGTTGAAGGACGTTCTCCAGAAGAGTATCAAGATGAGGTTTGGTCGACGCTTGGTGCTGAATTGAAGAACAGTTATCGCATGCAATCATTAAGTCGAAAATCATGGTTGCTCAACTGGTTTGTAGGAAAAGCAAGCAAAAAGCCACAACTTCAAGAGATGATGACCGAGATGATCGCCAGCAAAGAAGC
>CEUK01088134.1_pt1 | contig 10694 bp, 8 predicted proteins | sample 356451 | NCBI WGS metagenome assembly CEUK01 (sample SAMEA2622843, study PRJEB7988) | marine metagenome | isolation source: saline water (ENVO:00002010), including
GCATTGAGATCGATCCCCTGGGTGAGCAGATTGCGCCGGCTCATGCGGTGGGTGAGTTCCTGCCCGGTCTCCCGTCGGAACCATTCGAGCTGCTCGGTCTCGATCAGCGTAAGTTCGTGGTCGCCGGGCTTGATCTCCTTCACCCAGGCGCCCCGGCCGAGACTGTAGCGATCCCCTTCCAGTCCCCGCCCGGGTGTGGCCACGATCTCCGCATGGGATACCATCGGTTCACCGGATCCGGGGGACGTCTGGATGGCGCGGATGCGGCCGTTCATGGGCACAGTCTACCGTTGATACAGGGAGCGACTCGATGAAGCGAATGAGCATACTTCTGGTTCCGATCGTGGCACTGCTGGGCGCGACGTCCGTGCAGCAGATTCCAGGGTTGTCGAAGACCACCGACCCCGAGGCGCGGCAGATCCTGCAGCGCAGCTGGGCCATGCAGCAGAACGCCCCGTCCACCGTCCAGCTCAGGATGCACGGCACCTCGCTGGGCCATGCCGTCCGAAGCGAGTGCTGGATCGGCGGCGGCAACATCGTCACCAAGGTCGTACTTGCCGACGGGGACGTGATGGTCGAGGGGGATATCGACGACACCGCGTTCAAGATCCGCAACGGCAAGCCGGTCGTGATGAGCGCAACCCAGAAGATGGAGCAGTACCTCCGCGCGCATCCCCACATGGCCGTGAACATGATGCTGAATCAGGCGGATGACATCACGGTTGCACACGGGAAGTCCTACGGACGGAAGGTCACGGGACTGGTGCTCCACGGTCTGCCTCACGGCAACGTGGTGCTGAACTACTACGACGATGGCACACTGGCATCGCAGTTGGAACCGATGGCGGGCCACATGGGCAAGGCGGTCTTCTTCGGGAACTACAAGGAGATCGACGGCCATCCGGTGCCCGGACGCGTCGACACGTGGATCGTGCACATCGCCAGCGACGGAAGCTGGTCCACGCATGCCGACTCCTCCCGGCACCTGTCCAGGCTCGAACTGGTCGATGCAACCCTCAACCAGCCGATTCCGGCCGAGATCTTCACGAAGTCGCACTGGCTGTCTTCGGGGAACTGATCCGAAAAAAGGCCAGCCCCGGCGTTTCCACCGGGGCTGGCCTCGCATCATCATCAAGAGGAAAGGAACCACCCTTTCGCCACCAATGCGTCGGCGGGCGGTGTTTCTCACACCTCTGCTCCGGAAAAAAGAACATGGCCCCTTTCGGGGCCATGCGGGGTGCTTTTTGCGGGTCAGACCAGCTCGGGGAAGGTCTCCTGCACGACGGACACGAGGTCCTTGACGTGCGAGACGGACTCGTCCATGAGGGCCTGTTCGTCGGTGTCGAGGTCGATCTCGATGACCTGTTCGACGCCGCCGGCTCCGAGGATGCAGGGCACGCCGACGAAGTAGCCGCCCACGCCGTACTCCGCGTCGCAGTAGGCGGCGCAGGGCAGGATCCGCTTCTTGTCCTTGATGATGGCCTCGGCCATCTGGACGCTGCCGGAGGCCGGAGCGTAGTAGGCGCTGGTGCCCATGAGCTTGACGACCTCGCCGCCGCCGACCTTGGCCCGGTCGACGCAGGCGGTGATGGTCGCATCGTCGAGGAGCTGCTGGACGGGGATGCCGTGCACGCTGGTGTAGCGAGGCAGCGGGACCATGTCGTCACCGTGTCCGCCCAGGAGCAGGGCCTGCACGTCCTCGATGGAGACGCCGATGGCGTCGGCGATGAAGTGCCGGAAGCGGGCCACGTCGAGGCAGCCGGCCTGACCGACGATGCGGTTGGTCGGGAAGCCGGTGGTCTTCCAGGCGGTGTAGACCATGGCGTCGAGCGGGTTGGCGACCACGATGACCACGGCGTCGGGCGCGTGGGTGGCGATCTGCTCCGAGACGCTCTTGACGATCTTGACGTTGGTGGCGATGAGGTCGTCGCGGCTCATGCCGGGCTTGCGGGGCAGGCCGGCGGTCACGATCACGACATCACTGTCGGCGGTGTCGGCGTAGTCGCTGGTTCCGATGATCTCGGCGTCGAATCGTTCGATGGGAGCCGAGCAGGAGAGGTCGAGGGCCTTGCCCTTGGCGACGCCGACCTTGTCGGGAATGTCGACGAGGACGATGTCCCCGAGTTCCTTGGCGGCGGCCCAGTGGGCGCAGGTTGCGCCGACGTTGCCGGCTCCGATGATGCTGATCTTGGCACGCTTCATGAGTGCTCGTTCCTTGTCTGCGTGGTCGTGCCGGGTCGGGCCCGGGCGGGAAATCCGTGAATCGCACATGATAGATGCCCGTGCCCGGGGTGGGCGGGTCCGCACGTGGATACCAAATGAAAAACCCCCGCGAATGCGGGGGTTCTGGGGAATGGGCCAGAGTGGACTCGAACCACCGACCTCACCCTTATCAGGGGTGCGCTCTAGCCAGCTGAGCTACTGGCCCCAGACCGGGCAGTATAGCAGAACCCGACGCTCCCCCGCCCAAAAGAGAACCCGGCCCGTCACGGGGACGGGCCGGGCGGAATTCTCGGTTTCAGCAACGATTCACCAGCTGGCGATGACCAGCAGGAGGTCGTTGACGTCGATGAATCCGTTGCCGTCGAGGTCCTCGGGGCAGCTGTTGCAGGGCGTGGCCCAGGCCGCGATGACGGCGAGGATGTCGTTGACATCGACCGATCCGTCGCCGTTGGCATCGCCGGGTACGACCACGACATCGTCGCAGTCGACGGCCGAGACGATCAGATTGTCGACACCAGCTTCAACCACCGACTGGGTGTTGGTTCCCACGTCGCTGGCCGTGAACCGGATCTGGATCTGCGTCGCATTGCCGATGATGTCCTGCAGGTCCCAGGAGACGCGGATCCAGCCGCCGTTGACTTCCGAGCCCGCGGGCCCGACCGTCTCCAGCGTGTTCCACACCACTCCGTTGACGGAGTACTCCACATCCAGCGTATCGGTGTTCGAGTTGTCACCGTAGCTGTTGTGGAACCAGCGGGAGTAGGAGAGCACCGGAGCATCGATGCCGTCGAGGGCAATGACCCCGGACGTCAGGGTCGTCGATCCGTTGTCGACATCGCTGTTGCAGGAGTCCGACGACGAGTTGTCGGTCAGCCAGCAGGAACCCGATCCATCGGCGTCCGAGGTCGGGTCGCCGCGTCCGCAGTTCACCGGCACACCACGGTTCCACTGGCCGTCGGTCGAGGTGCTCGACACCGTCCAGTTGCCGTTGGTCTGTCCGTTGTCCTCGTAGGCGACCAGCAGGTTGCCGACCAGCAGCTTGTAGGGGTTATTGGCTCCACCGGCGGGGAAGTCGAACTGCCCTGCCGTCTGTCCTTGACCCGTGATGTAGAACTCGGGGCTGTCGTCGCATTCCATCGCGGGGATGGTCGCGCTCCAGTTGTTGCCGGGTCCGGCCTGCGACATGTCGATCTGGGTCCACAGGCCGCCGTTGGCCCGGTAGCGGACCTTGACGGAATTACCGACCAGGACGTCCTCGCGGGGGTCGATCCGGACGAGGACCGTCAGGGCCTCTCCGGGGTCGATTTCCGCGGGCACCGACGAGAGCACGGTGACCTGCGGTCCGAGGAAGGTGGAATCCAGGAGCGCCTCGACGTCGAGGACACCACCGGTGACGCACCGTCCGGACAGGGAGGGGATGGCCCGCGTCGTGGACATGATCAGGTCCTTGACCTCGACCGCGGATGCGTCGCCCATGAGGGAGAACGCCAGTGCCACGCCGCCGGCGACGTGGGGGGTCGCCATGGATGTGCCGCTGTAGCTGCTGTAGTTGTTGTTGGGAGTCGTGCTCACCACATCGACGCCGGGTGCACCGAGGTCGACCTCGACGGCGTTGTACTGACTGAATCCCGCCAGATTCTCGTTGCTGTCGGTTGCAGCAACGCAGATCAGGTTGTTGCAGGTCATCGCTCCCGGGTAGGAGGCGCTGCCGGATCCGTTGTTGCCAGCGGCGGCGACGAAGACGTGACCGAAGTCGTTGCCGGCCGTCTGGACCACGTCGAAGAGTGCCTGGGAGTATCCCCCGCCTCCCCAGGAGTTGTTCGAGACCTTGATCTGATTCACGGCGCAGTATTCGACCGCGTTGATGGCGGCATCGATGGAACCCGTTCCGTTGCTGCCGATGAACGGGGCCGCGACGAGGCGGCAGCGCCAGTTGACGCCCGCGACCCCGATGCCGTTGTTGCCGACTCCACCGACGGTTCCGGCGCAGTGCGTGCCGTGTCCGTTCACGTCCATGGGATCGGAATCGTTGTTGGCGAAGTCGTATCCGTAGACGTCGTCCACGTAGCCGTTGCCGTCGTCGTCCTGGCCGTTGCCGGCGATCTCACCCGGGTTGACCCACATGTTGGCGGCGAGGTCGGGGTGGTTGTAGTCGATGCCGGTGTCGATGATCGCGACTCGGAACTCCTGGTCGCCCTGGTGATCATCCCACGCCTGGGGGGCGTTGATCTGCGGCATTCCGTAGAGGTTGTTGTAGAACGGGTCGTTGGGGACGGTGTCCATCGTGCGGACGATGTACACGGGCTCCGCGTAGAGGATCGTGTTCTCCTGCTGCGAGAGAAACCGGAGAGCCTCTTCGACGGAGACGTCGATCTCGATGCAGTGCAGTCCGGGAACGAGCTTCGAGGACGATGCGATGCGACCACCGATGCCGTCCATGACCGCAATGCGGGAGTCGAGGGCGTCCGGATCCTTGAATCGAACGAAGACCCGGTCGGACACGTGCTCGTGCTCGAGGGCATTGTTGTCGGGAATGATGGAGATTGCTGTGGGATCGATCGTCGCCTGGAGTCCTGCGGCGAACGAAAGTCCGATCAGGGCTGCCAGCGTGGTCGCTGTTTTTCGATGCATTGTTGAGACTTTCTCTTGGGGGGGATTGATCCGGGCCGAGACCCGGATCGGAGGGGAAAATTCTTTTCTCAGTCTGTGGTGATCGGAAGGGTGCTCAGTTCGCTCCGCTCACGGGCACGTTGAGTTCCAGTTGGCGATGACGGTCAGCAGGTCGTCGACCGTGTAGGGATCGTTCCAGCTCGCGATGACTCCGAGGAGATCGCTCACGTTCACGAAGCCGTCCTCGTCGACGTCGCCCGGGCAGGGCTGCGCCGTGCAGTCGAAGCTGCTGCAGGCCGTGTAGTCACCCTTGTACTCGCCGCCGACGTTCGAGCAGCTGCTCTCGGTGACGAGGTAGCAGTTCTCGTTCCAGCAGCAGACGCCGGTGGGTGCCGGAGGGGTGCCCGGGATGATCCGGAACACTTCGCCGCCGAGATCGCAGACGTACAGTTCGCCGCGGGCGTCCTCGCCGTAGCGCGAGATGCTGCTCACGGTTCCGCCGTTGGAGGACGAACGAAGCTCGTTGGTCACGTCCTGGAATCCCGAGACGGTGTCCGAGGACGGATCGTAGGAGAACACGTACTGGTTGCTCGAGCAGTAGTCGCCGTAGATGTAGTAGCCCCGCATCCAGGGGATGTCCTGGCCGCGGTAGACGAACCCGCCGGTGATCGAGCAGCGGCCGCCGCTGTGGCTGTATTCGAAGACCGGGAAGGTCAGGTTCGATGAGGGGGGGCAACCGCTGGTGTTGAAGGTGTTGTCGCCTTCGTAGCAGCGCCAGCCGTAGTTCCGTCCGGGTTCGGCATCCACCGGCTCGAAGCTGATCTCCTCCCACTGGTACTGGCCCACGTCGCCCATCCAGAGATCGCCGGTTTCCCGGTCGAAGGAGCAGCCCCAGGGGTTGCGGAGGCCGATCGACCAGATCTCGTCCGCACCGTTGGTGCCGACGTACGGGTTGTCGGCCGGCACGGTGTACGGGAAGCCGCCGTCGACGTTGATGCGGAGCATCTTGCCGAGCAGGGAGTTGATGTCCTGGGCGTCGTTGAAGGTGTCGCCGGCGCCGCCGCCGTCACCCATTCCGATGTAGAGGTACCCGTCGGTGCCGAAGTCGAGCCAGCCGCCGTTGTGGTTGGAATACGTCTGGTCGATCGACATGATCGTGGTGCCGGACGAACTGCTGGCGGTGTTGGAATTCGGGTTGTTGCCCGAGGCCGAGTACCGGCGGATGATGGTGTCGCCGTTGCTCGCGGTGTAGTTCACGTAGATGTACGGTTTCCCGTTGTAGAAGTCCGGGTGGAACGCCATGCCCAGCAGGCCCTGTTCGCTCGAGGTGCTCACCGGCGAGACCGAGAGGTACGGCGTGCTCAGCAGGGTTTCGGTATTGAGGTCGTAGATCCGGATCCGTCCGGTGCTGCCGGAACGGGCCTCGATGATGAAGAGTCGCGACTCGTCGCCCGGCGCGTGTCCGGCGTAGACGGGACGGGACAGTCCGGAGACGATCCGTTCGGTCTGGATGCCGAGGGCCCGGGTCGGGGTTCCCAGCGGCTTGATCTCGGCCTCGTGTCCGGCGTCGAGGCCGATCTGCTTGAGGCCGGGGTTCTTGACCCCATCCAACTGCGATGCCGCGACCAGACAGAGTCCGGTGACGACACATCCAGCAATCGCTCGCGTGAGCATGTTCTTCTCTCCTGGCGTCCGGGAACGCGGGGGTGTGCGGGGATCTGGGAACCCTTCTGATCAACCATGGACTGGCAAAGGAATGCCATGTCCTAGTCCTTGAAATTAGGCTGGAAATAGAGGTGGGGCAAGCGAATTGACGCTCACCGGCCGGATTCGTCGCCCTGCTGTCCCAGCCACCGTTGGATACCCGAGATATTCATGCCCAGAAGGTGCTCTGAGGCGTAGGAATCGAAGGTTCGATCGTCGATTTCTGATGCTCGGGCCCGCCCCAAAAGGGCTTGGCGGTACCGTAAATGCACTTCTGGGCGGTCCAAACCGGAATCAGTCCACATTCGGATCCATTCAACCTGCTCTTCCAGGCCATCTTCCAGGCGATCCAGATGATCACTGGTGGCCTCCACCGTGCCTCCGTGGGTCAGATGCAGGCGGGTCCAGGGCCCGGATCGAAGCCGTTGGATTGACTTCTTCCATACCGGAAGGTTGAACTCCGGCGGCGGGGTCGGAATGGAGATGAAGTCGGTGCCCGGAAACAGCATGGCTGCAGCGTCACCGCAGAAGCACACCGACTCGAAGCCCAGATCGAGTTCGAACGCGTGGTGATGCCGGGCGTGCCCCGGAGTCTCGACGGCCCGAAACCGCAGGGGACCGAATTCGAGTTTCTGCTCATCGAGTACCGGATGCACCATGGCGGCGGGAGCCGGGATGGTCTCACCCCACAGAGTGTCCATCGCCGCTCCGTAGATCCTTGTCGCGCTGGAGAGCAGTTTCGACGGATCCACCAGATGTCCCACTCCGAATTCGTGGACATGGATCGGAACTCCGCGTTCGGCCAGATGGCCGGCGGCTCCGGCGTGATCGAGATGGATGTGCGTGACCAGACACGCATCGAGATCCTCGATCGCCAGACCGTGTCCGGTCAGTCCTGCAGCCAGCTGCTCCATCGACCGCGCCGGACCGGCCTCGACGAGCACTGCGTGCTCCTCGCTGCGACACAGCCAGCAGGCGATGGCGCCGGGAAGCCCCAGATACTGCAGGTCGATTGGTTCGATCGAGATGCTCAGGGCTTCCGACCCTTCTGCAGTTCGAATCCGGCCCGGGTCCAGGCGTCGATGCCGCCCCGCAGGGTCCGGACCTCCTTGATTCCGTATTCCATCAGCGTCTTGCTCATCGCTTCGGCGAGGGGATCGTTGTAGGTCTGGCCGTACACCACCACCACGCCGTAGCCCTCGAGGTTCGTCCAGTCAGTGGCGATGGTCTTGAAGGGCATGCTGACGGCACCGGGAATGTGCCCGGCGATGTAGAACTCGCTGCGTCGGGGGTCGACCCAGATGTTCTCGACCGGATCGGAGAACAGGGTCGCCTCCTGCTTGGCCATCAGGGCCCTGCCCTCGTCGGGCGTCACGAACACGAGATCCGCATCGCTGTATTCCTTGGTGCAGCCGGTGAAGAGCGAGCAGGCGGCCAGGATCGGAACAAGCCATCGAATGTGCATTGGGTTCGCCTCCATGCGGGTGATGGCTACAGTGTAGAAGGCTCCACGGGATCCGTGGGGGGACTCGAAAGGACCATGTATGCAGTGCATCATGCTGCTGTGCATCGCGTTGGGATTGCCCGTCTCTCCCGGTCTCCGGCTCGCACCGAAGGTCGAGCCGGCTCCGGTCCTGACCTTCTCGGTCGAGAGCGGCCAGTCCGTGATGGCCCGGGGATACGACAACACGCTCCTGTGCACGCTCGAGATCCCCGACGGCTACCACGTGTACTGGAAGCATCCCGGCGCGAGCGGTGCCCCCACCGAGATCGAGGTCTCCACGCCCGCGGGATACGAGACCGGTCCGATGCGGTGGCCGCGTCCCGAAACCTTCGACGAGCCCGAGGGAACGACCTACGGCTACGCCGGACGCGTGACCTTCATCGTTCCGTTCCGCAACACCGTCCCGTCCCCCGAGCCGGGCGAGTTCGTCGTCTCCGCCCGCTGGCTGGCGTGCAAGAAGGCCTGCTTCATGGGCAGCGCGACGGCGACGATCCGGGTCGCGATGTTCGACCATGTGTACCCGGAACCGACCGAGGCGATGCAGGCGGCCGCGACCCGCATGCCTGTGCCGATTGCCGATCGGCCGTCCACCCGGGTCACGCTGGCCGCTGATCGACTGGTGATCTCGGGGCCGACCGATCCGGCCGGTCCGCCGGGATTCATTCCCGGCGACGTGCCGGGGGTGCTGCTCGGTGAACCGACCCTGCGCGGCGACGAAGCCAGATTCGAACTTGTGATTCCGTTCGAGCTGGAACCCGGGAACTCACTCGGACACGAGCCTCGCATCGAGGGACTGCTGGTTTTTGGGATGAAACCGCGGGATCCCTCGTACGACATTACGATGCCCATTCACCCGGCGGCCGACGCCGTCACCGACTGACCGAAGACAAGGGAGTTCTCCATGCATGTACGAATCGTGACCACCCTCGCCGGCTGCCTGCTCGCCGGAAGCCTCGCCATCGCCCAGGAGACCGCTCCGAATCCCGGCATCGCGCCCACCAAGGGCACGACGCCGCCCGCGAAGGAGGCTGCGCCGACCGAGGAGAAGAAGGAGGCTTCCGCCAAGGCCGAAGTGGGAAAGAAGGCGCCCGCCTTCAGTCTCAAGGACACCAAGGGCAAGGTCCACAATCTCGCCGACTTCTCCGGCCGCTACGTGGTCATCGAGTGGTTCAACCCCGGCTGTCCGTACTGTCGCAACATCTACAAGGAAGGTGTCGTCACCGACACCATCAAGAAGATGAAGCAGATCGACGCCGATGCGGTCTACCTCACCATCAACAGCACGGCCAACCAGCCCGAGGACTTCGTGGTGACCCAGAGCGACACCTTCCTCGAGGAGAACGGTCACAAGGACATCCCGGTCCTCATGGACTACGACGGCACCGTCGGTCGCCTGTACGAGGCGAAGACCACGCCGCACATGTACCTGATCGATCCAGAGGGGACGCTCATCTACGCCGGCGCGATCACCGACGACCGCAACTTCACCAAGGGCACCGAGGCGACGAACTACATCGTCGAGGCGGCGCGACGCAGTGCGTCCGGTGAACCGGTCTCGCCCAGCGCCGTCCGTCCGTGGGGTTGCGGCGTGAAGTACGCCGACGGCGGTTCCCGTCGCGGCGGTCGCCGCGGAGGCGGTCGCCGGGGTGGCAAGCCCTGACCTTCCATTCACACGAAAATCGACCGGGGCCCCGTCGAACGGGGCCCCGGCTTTTTTTCGAGGGTTCGGATCGGTTCAGGACAGGTTCACCGGCATCAGCACGTAGGTGAATTCCTTGCCGGTCCGGAGCACGCCGGGCTTGTTGGAGGCTTTGAGTTCGAGGACCACCTGGTCCTGATCGATGACCTTCAGTGCGTCGGAGATGTAGTTCGGGTTGAATCCGATCTCGAGTTCCTCTCCGGAATAGTCCTCGATTCCGAGGTGCACCTCGGCCTCGCCCATCTCCGGAGCGTGGCTGGTCAGGGTCAGCTGGCTGTCCTGGAAGTGCAGTCGGACGCTTCGTGACTCCTCGTTCGTGAGCAGTGCGGCCTGCCGGACCGCGGTCCACAGCGTCTGCCGGTTGAAGGTGACCCGCTTGTCCTGGTCCTTGGGGATGACGTCCTCGAAGGGAGGGAACTTCCCGTCGACGAGACTGCTGGACAGCGTCGCCTGTCCGGACGGATCGTCCACGTGCACGTGCACCTTGTTCTCCTCCATGGAGATGCGGACGACGGCGGAGTCGTTGCGGAGGATTCGTCGCATGATCGACAGCGCCTTGCTGGGAATGATGCAGCGGGCCTCGCCTTCTCCTGAGTTCGTGTTCCCCGTGGCGACGGCGAGGCGGCGTCCGTCGGTGGCCACCATCCGCAGCATCGTGCCGGTTCGCTCCACCAGGACGCCGTTGATGGCGTACCGGGAATGCTCGTCCGCGGCGGCGAACAGGCTGCGGTTGATCAGCACGACCAGATCGCCGGCCGTGATCTCGCAGTCGACGCTGCCCTGATCGAACTCGCCGATCGGCGGTGCTTCGGCCGGATCGAAGCCGTAGATCTTGAACATGGATTCCCCGGAACGGATGAACAGGGCCTGCTTGTCGTTCTCCAGGGTCACGGTCGCGTCCGGACACTCCCGGACGATCTGGTTGAGCTTGTCGGCGGGGACGAGGGTCTCGCC
>CEUK01024530.1_pt1 | contig 10686 bp, 9 predicted proteins | sample 356451 | NCBI WGS metagenome assembly CEUK01 (sample SAMEA2622843, study PRJEB7988) | marine metagenome | isolation source: saline water (ENVO:00002010), including
GAGTCTTTCTAAGTGAGCTATTCATAAAAATTAAGATACTTCCATACAAGTTACTGCTATGTTAATTTTATTAATTGTTTTTAAAGTTTAATTAATCTCTAGTTCTAAATTTATTCTCATGTAGTTAATTAATCCCTGATAAGAATGAACTTTATAAATCATAATAATATAATTATTTTTGTATTAATCATAATTCTTTATAGCTCAATAGCTTCATTCTTGATTACTCCTTACGTAATCAATTTTGGCGAAAGATTTCAAATACTTGATTATCCATCACTAAGAAAGAAACACAAAAAGCCTATAGTAACTATTGGTGGTATATCTTTACTTTTGCCATACATTTCTATCCTTATATTAATTCTCTTACTTAATAATTTAGGAATTATTTCAATATTAAATATTAAAACTATCCTAACTCTTGGATCTATATCAATTTTATATTTTTTTATTGGTCTATTTGACGATATTTTTGTGCTCTCTCCATGGCCAAGATTATTCTTTCAATCAATTTTTAGCATTTTAATCTGGAATAATGGAATAAATATTAAACATCTCGATCTTATTAATTTAAATCAAAGTTTTCCTATCTTGAATTTGCCGGATTCAATTAGCATAATATTTAATATAATTTGGATAGTGGGTATAACAAATGCAATTAATTGGATAGATGGAATAGACGGTTTAGCAGCAAGTGTATCTGGTCTTATATTATTTGGTTTAATACCTATATCCATAGTAAATAATAATATTCTAATTGCATTAATCTGTGCATCATTATCTGGTTGTTGCATAGGATTTTTTTTCCATAATAAACATCCTGCAAAAATTCATATGGGTGATTCAGGTTCATTTTTACTAGGATTTAATTTGGCATGTCTTTCAATATTAGGAATAGGGAAGCTTCAATTAAATAATATTGCAATCCATTGTCCTTTGATACTTTTAGGAATATTAGCTATACCTACTTTAGATATGGCATCTGTTATTTTACAAAGAATATTAGATGGTAAATCACCTTTTTTTGGTGATCGTAGGCATCTCCATCATAAATTTTTAAATATGGGTTTCTCATCTAATAAAACATTGCTTATGATTTGCATATTAAATTTCTGGACTATTAGTATTGCACTTTATTTTTCTGCTGTCAGTTTTAGAAAAGAAATTTTGGCCATATCTACATTTTTATTGATTTTATCAACCTTGTTTACATTTTATTCTATTAAATTAAAAAATCAAAAAGAAAGTATTTAGATAAATTTTTTATAATTATTTATTTGAAAACCATGCCTGCCACATTAAAATATTCCACAATTTAGAATAATTGTCCTGTTTACCTTCTAGGTGATTTAACCAAATAGACCTTACTTTCTCAGGTTGATAATAACCCTCTAATTCCATTTTCTTATAGTCAAGTAAATCTTCAGCCCAATTCTTTAAAGGTCCCCTAAGCCATTTACCAAGAGGAATGGCAAACCCTGATTTTCTTTTAGAAACCAAATTATTTGGAATATATTTCGATAAAATTTTCCTTAATGCGAATTTACCTGTTGATTGAAACTTGTTTGGAATTTTCATATTAATTGGCATTTGCCAAGATATTTCAGCAAGTCTATGGTCTAAATAGGGTGATCTAGTTTCTAAGGAATTTGACATTGCACATCTATCTAACTTTACCAATATGTCATTTGGTAGATAATTTAAAAGATCAGCCATCATAATCTGTTCTTCTGATGTATTTGCTATGGGTAATACTTTTAAGAGACTTTTATCATTTGTTATTTTAGATTTATTGATTATTTCACTAGGATCAAAAAATACACTTGATAAATAATTATAGATATTATCTAGACCAGATGAATTCCTTATGGCCCCAGATAATTTACGTCTTTTTTCTAAAAGCAGTCCTTTATCTTTTACTTTAAAGTTATCTATCGAATTAGCAATAAAATTTTTTGAGCTGTTGGGTAATTTTTCCAGGAAGTTATTTAATAAAGGTGCTATTCTATGTCGATTGTATCCTCCAAATAATTCATCTGCGCCATCACCACTTAACGCGACAGATAATCCGGATTGTCTAGCTTCTTTGCACACTAAGTGAGTAGCTACTTGAGAAGAATCAGAGAATGGTTCACTAAAAATCAAAGGAAGTTGAGGAATCAATTTAAGTGCATCCTCTGCAGTAAGCACTCTCTCATTATGATTTGTGCCTAAATAACTTGCGATTGATCGTGTATTACCAGCTTCATCAAAACCAGAATAACCATCTTCTTCATCTGGAAATGATATTGTAAAAGTATTAATTGGATCTGATGATTGCATTTGCAATAATGTAGTAATTAAAGTTGAATCAATTCCCCCAGATAAAAATGCGCCTAGAGGTACATCAGAGATTGATTGCCCCTTAATAGAGTCTTTTAGAGTTAATTCAAGTCTTTCTAAAAATTCATCTTGGCTTGTTAAACTATTTGCTGAAAAAGATTGACTAATGTGAATAGGATCCCACCACTGAATCTGATCATCAAACATTAATCGACATTTATTGATATTTAAAGAATCTAAAGGGAAGGAAATATAATGGCCTGGCATAAGTTGATAGATTCCCTCATATACAGATAGTGGTGCAGCGACGTATCCAGATTTTGTATAACAGAAAAACGCTTCTTTATTGATATTATTACTGAAACCTTTAAGTGCTTTAAAAGCAATCAATTCTGAGGCAAAAAATAAACATTTCCCTGAATTCAATCCTGAGAAAAAAGGAATTCCAAAATAGAGAGGTTTTTCACCAAAACGATCTCTAACTAAAGTAAGCCGATTTTCATTTATGTCGTAAAGACCAAAAGCGAACATTCCAACAAGTTTATTTAAAACGATCTCTAAATCCCAATACTCTAAAGCAGCTAATAATGTCTCTGTATCAGAATTTCCTGCCCAATAATCATTAGAGATATTTTGTGCTTTCTCTAGTTCTCTTCTAATAGAGATATGGTTGTAAATTTCTCCATTAAAACAAATAATATACCTTTTATTCTTACTTATCATAGGTTGATTGCCCGCCTCTGTTAAATCAAGTATTGCTAGACGTTGATGAGATAGAAACAAATCACAATTAACATTTATCCAATATCCATCTGAATCTGGGCCTCTATGAGCTAAAGAGTTATTCACGTTAAACATTAATTCTTTAATATTTACTTCAGACTGAGGAGAATTAATCCAGATTCCGGAGATACCACACATATTTAAACTATTAATTAAAGTTGTTTATTTTATCTCTACAAAGAGAAAAATATTCCTTTAATGTTAGTTCATTAATTTTCTCTAAATTAAATTTAGTCACAACGTTTTTCCTAGCATTGGTACCTAATTTAAAGGCAAAAGATGGATTATGTATATAAAGAAGTATAGCTCGTTCAATTGATCGAGCATCCTTCAAATTAACAAGCAAACCTGATATTCCATGCTCAACTATGTTACTGCATCCAGAGGTGTCGGTTGTTATTAGTGGTTTTTCAAGTGAAGCCGCTTCTAGAAGGACTTTAGAGGTGCCTTCTCTCCACGAAGGAAGTATGACTATATCAATTGAATTATAAAGTTCATACATATTAGAGACATGACCCAGCAAATGAATTTTACTATTCTTCTGAAGAGCTTTTTTCTGCTTTAGTGTTAATGTACTAGGGTTACCTTTATCTAGATCACCAGCAATATACAATTCAATAAATATAGATTTTCTCCAAAGTGAATCGCAAGCTTCTAATAATTCAATTATACCTTTCTCTTTAATTAATCTTGCTGGAAATAATAACCTAACTGGTTGGTGAAAAATCTTATTAGAATTAATATCAGGTTTGAAAAATTTCGTGTCAACACCGGAGCCAGAGATTGTACATGCGACAGTTCTGTTTGTAATGCCTAAATTTATTAAACTTTCTTTATCATCTTCATTCTGAAAAATAACTCTAGAACCTCTAGATGTAAAAACAAATGTATATATTGGCCTTAAAAAAAATCGTATGATTCTTTTAAATATATTTTTAGAAACGAATAAGTGACCAAGTCCTGTCATAGCATTTATTACAATTTCTATGGAATTCAATTTTGCACTTAAAGAGCCATAAATACATGCCTTAATAGTAAAATGATGGACAATATCAGGTCTAATTTTTTTATATAGTTTGAATATACTGAAAAATGATATAAGTTCTGAAAGTGGATTTATTGATTTCCTGTCTAGCTCCCATCTATGAACTTTAAAACCATTCTCTATGATTAATTCTGTGAATTTATCATGAGGTGCAATTACCTCTACTAGGAAGTTGCTTTTTCTAAGATCCCGTAGGAGCTGAAGTCTAAAGTTATAAATATACCAAGATGAATTAGCCACCAATAAAACTTTCAAATTTTTTTGCAAATCATAGTCAAGCATCTAAATAGATAATAATAAAATTTGATATGACTAATTATTTTTTTGTGTAAACTTAATATTTGATTCAATATTATTTTTAATAAATTTTATCCACTTTTCTAGGCTAGGATCTAGAAAAAATAATGAATCACTTGAAGATTTCATGGCGAGAGGATAAGAGAAGGCATTAATTGCTGATGACAACTCTTCAAATGTTCTGATATAAGTTGAATATTCATTTTCCATAGCTGGAGACATATTTAAAGTAGCTCCATTCAATATGATTAATAAAGGGAGACCTAGATAATTAATATCAAGTGAAGCGGTTGTAAGGCTGCTAGCAATTGCAAAATCAACATTATGTGAAAGTATGTCTAGATTTTTTTCAGAAAATTTAAAGTTAAAACTCGAAATATATTTATTACAAATAGGAGTAGATGGATGTGGTTTAATAATTATTTCATGATTATGAAATTGTTTTTTTGAGAGAAGCTTTTTTAATAAATCAAACATGTATATATTATTTGAATGTGCATAATCTCCGATAAAAAGAATCTTTAGATTATTAGAATCTAAATTGCAATTTTCATTAGTAGATCTTCTCTCAATAAAATTTAAATATTGATATCTTAAAGCTTCTAATTCTATAATCATTTTTCTTGGGCAACCTCCATCTAATAAAGATTTCTTTGCTAAATTTCCATTTACTCCTATTAAAGAAGGAGTATATTCTTTAACATTATCGCGAGTATAATAATCTGGTGAATGAAAATATCTTAAATCCCAAAACCTTACAGAAGAATGGGCATATGCAATTACTTGATCATGTTTATGTTTCTTCCAAGAATATATCATAGCTTTTTCCCAAGATATATTCTCATACAAATAAATCAATAAAGATTGTTTAGGAAGACTTTGAAAAGCCTTATTAAAAAGCTCTAAATATAAAATATTAGAAACCAGTGATGGTCCAAAGAAGGAGTTATTCCAGTCAATACTTATAAAAGGATAGAAATTAACATTATCTATCCTAGGCAAAACCTTGGAAACTCGAATTGGATATACTTTAAAAACAAAACTCAGCCATTTTAATAAAACTCGTTTTATTAATCGAATAGAAATAAATGAATCAAGAAATATGTGATTTTGATTTTTGTCATTATTGTATCTTTTAATCTTTTTCCTAGCGACAAAAGAATTTGGTAAATTTTTATCTTTAATATACATGTTTAACCAATTAATATCATGTTTCATTTCTATTAATCTATCTGGCAAATTATTCCAATATTTACTTTTAAAGAGATGAGATCCTTTTGATTCATCTTCTATATTTAGAGAATAATTTACTATTGTTATATTCGCTTTAGTATTGCCCCAACCATCAATCCCTAATCCCTTAAATGGATATCGAGTAAAAGCATATCTCAAAAGCCAGATAAATCCTTTTAAGATAAATAAATTTTTCGAATTAGCTATTTTTTCAAAAGGTTCTCTCAATTTGCAAAAAATATCAGCCTTAATAGATAGCTTGATTTGATTATTTTTAGCAAAACCAGTAATCACTTCCTTTAAAAATAAATTATTACTATAAAGAGTTATTTCTTTAAAAATATAATCTTTAAGTATTTCTAGCATTGCTATAGTTTTTATTGCATTTGTAATACCGATAGACTTAGAAAAAACATTTTTCTCTTGTAAAAGAGATAACCACCATAAGCTTAAATTATTATTTACTAAAGTATTTTCTAGGGTATTTCCTCCAATAATTAAATCTCCTAAATTTTCAACCCAATTTAAATACTTTGATCTTAAATCTTCACAATTATCATCTATATATTCAGGAATAGAAATATAATTCTCATTATACTTTTGATATGAATTCCATAAAATAACTAAATTATTTCGATCACTGGGGATCTTTATGTGAGGAGTATCTAATATAAATATTTTTACCAATTTATTATTTGTTAAATAATCTATCCCCCATCATTGACTCTACTCTCTTTAAATCATTTATTGTATCGACAGCATAACTCACACCTTTAGTAGGTATCATTTTAACCTTAAAACCATTCTCTAATATTCTCATCATATCAATTGACTCGATTGACTCTAAAGGGGTTTCTTCCCAACTTGTATAACTTAATAGAAATTCTCTTCTAAATGGAATAATACAAACTTGTTTTCCCATTGGGACTTCATTAAATTTGAATCTCGTAGGTATTGGTTCACGAGAAAAATATAAAGCATTTGAATATTTATCACAGACAACCTTAATACAATTTCGATCTTCAAATTCCTCTTTATTATTAATTTTACCCAATAAATTTACTACTTTAATTGATTCGTCTGAAATCATAGGATTTACGGCATCCTCAATCATCTCAGGACTGGTCATGGGCTCATCACCTTGAACCATAACAACCAAGTCATATTTTATTCCATCTTCTTTTTCAACATGGACTAATGCTTCAGCACATCTATCAGATGCTCTCTCATGAGTTTTGGATGTCATGATTGCTTGACCATTAATAGACTCTATATATGTTGCAATTTCAGTATCGCAAGTAGCAACAATAGTTTTATTTAAAATCTTTGCAGAAGATACTCGATTATAAACATGTCCAATCATTGGAACATTATTTATTAAAGCAAGCGGTTTGCCAGGAAATCTCGAACTTCCCATTCTAGCCGGGATTATAGAAATTATTTTCATATATAAATTGTAAACATATTATGCATTTATAGCCCACATATAAAATTTATTCAATCCATCTTTTAATGAGGTGAAATCTTTGAGTCCTAATAGTTGCTTACTCTTATCTACATTTGCATAAATACCGAATTGGTCACCTGCAGTTGATGTTGTAGAAGAATATGTTGTTGAAGGGATTATTTCTACAATTTGATCTACTAGTTGATGAACTGTAGTTTTCACACCAGTACCAATATTAAAAACTTGATTTAAAGCATTATTCGACAAGGTTGCTTTATACCATGCTTCAACAACATCATCTATATAAATAAAATCTCTAAATCTATTTAAACTTCCTTTAATGAGTATTTTTGAATCATTAAGAGCCATTGATAAATATATACTTACCATTCCTTGACTGAGATTCTGCAAATCTTGACCAGGTCCATACACATTGAACATTCTCAAAGAAATATATGGAAGTTTTTTATTAAAAATATTTAGATATTGTTCTGAACTAAATTTACCTACTCCATAACAAGATAAAGGGACTGGATTTAAGTTTTCTTTAACTGGATAATCAGGAACATTTCCATAAACTGACATTGAACTTGCATAAATAAATCTCTCTGCATTGTATTTAATTCCATAATCTATTAAGTTTAGAGTTGAAAGTGTATTCTTTTCTAAATCCCTATATGGATTTTGGAAACTTATCTCCCCAGAAGATTGACCAGCTATATGCAGAATCTTATAAGAATCTTTAGGCAATGAGTTGACTATCTTCTTATTTGATAAATCCCCTTCTATGAAATCAACTCCTTTTGGAATTTGTTTTTCAAATCCAGAGGATAAATCATCAACACCCACGACACGGTAACCCTCGTCAAGAAATCTACGAGCAACATTAGACCCAATAAATCCAGCAACCCCTGTAATTAATATATTTTTCATGTTAATTATATATTTTTAGTTATAACTACAATTAAAGTATCACAAGTACGATTCTTTATTAGAGTCTTTTTGTACATATCATCAAGCTCTTCGCCAAAAATAGAGCTAAATCTGTTCATTCCTCCAGGCTTGCCATCTTTAGCCCAAATTAAATGATTAGATAAATCATAACGCTGATCCAATAAAATCCTATAGGGTTGTGATAACTTACTTAAGACAAATTCAATAGATTTTTCACTGAAATACCATGGATGAGCTATTGACCAATAAAACTTCTCAAATTCTGGTACATCATAAACTGTATATAGTGGATCAGCAACATTGGGGATTTCAAAAATTATATTTCCACCTGGTTTTAAAAATGATAATTGCTTTTTCAAAAAATCAATTGGGTCTGAAATATGTTCTAAAACAAAAAAATGCATTATTAAATCAAACTTATCACTATTATTAATTGATTCCAATTCATCAATTGAATTATAAACAGGGATGTTTTTTGTTTTTACAAATTCACTAAAAACACCTGATGGTTCTATCCCTAAGCATTCATGACCTAATTCAGTCAAAGGGATTAACATAAAGCCTGAAGAACATCCTACTTCCAGAATTTTTATTTTTTCTTTTAAATAAGGGGCAAGATATTTTAATCTTCTATTGTAAGTCGTTTCATTATCTTTTAAATGTTTTTCAGCTTTATGCCATCCAACTTCCATCTTGGATCTATTAGACATAAACTTTTCAAATTCATTAGCATAAAATTGCTTTTCTTCTTCCTTGCTTAAACCAGGATACTGATATGCAACATCACATTTGCTACAACGAAAAAAAGCGTTTTTGCGATTTTTATAATTTCCATATATGTGTTGAGTAATGACTGATTGTTTATCAGTCCCCGCTGAACATAAAGGGCATTTACTCGGGAGTGACATTATTCATTAATTATCTTATGTATATTTAATATACTAATTTTCGTTATTTCAAGTATAGGAGAAACAACACAAATGAAATTTTTCATGAAATCTAAATTGAAAAATTCGATAAATTTCTAAGCATAACTGAATCTATTGAATAAGGTAAGAAATTAAATCCCTGATTAACACGCAATTCTAACTCATCTTTATTAGGTTCAATAATATGAATTCCTGCAGAGATATTATTTTTATTTGCTTTTTTTAAAATTAATTCCATTGTTGAAATAAAATGTGGATGTTTAAATTGACCAGTTATTCTCATAGACGCTGATAAGTCATATGGCCCGATTAATATTGCATCTAAACCCTCTACAGACAAAATATCATCTAGATTTTCAATAGCATCTATGTGCTCTATCATCGCTATAATTAAAGGATTTTGGGATTCCACTTTGTATTCTTCAAAATTCTCTCCATATAAATTAGCCCGCGAGAAACCGACACCTCTTATCCCCTTTGGAGGCCAATAACATAAATTGATAATTGACATAAGCTGCTCTGCAGTTTTTATCATTGGAATTATAATTCCCCCTGCTCCTGCCTCAAGGGCCTTTTTACATTCTATATTCGTCCCTTCGATTAAGCGGACAAGTGGAAGTGTATTTCCTTTTTCTAGAGCTAAAAAAAGCTCAGGCAATTGATTAGAGGATATAGATCCATGCTCCATATCAATTGCTACCCAATCAAAGTTTGAATTCCCAAAAATTTCAGCAATTGCTATATGAGGTATTTGAATCCATCCGCCAATTGTTGGCTTGTTAGAAGCAAGTCGATTTCTAATAGAGGCAAGAGAATTTATTTTATTCATTGTTAAAGTCTTTTATGTGAGGTCCTTTAAATAATTTTTGTAATGACTTATTATAACTTGAAGATCTTAAAATAAAGTCAACTGAATTTCCAATTGCAGCTTCCATATCAGAGGATGAATCACCAATCATTACTGCATTTTTACGAGAAATTTGATACTTATCAAGAGAAAGTGATATTGCTTTAATTTTATTTACTGAAGATCCAAAAACATCGCAGAAATAATTCTTTATCTTCAATTCTGAGAGTATCATATCGATCTCTTTATCTGGTGTTGCAGTAACCAATATAAACCTTTGTTTTTTTTTATTTGATTTTAAGTATTCTAAAGATCCTTCGACCCAGGAAGAATTTATTACAGCATTAACTACTAAACTTGAAAAATTATCTGCATACTTATCAACAATATTTTGATTAACTTCAATCCCGGCCCATTTTAAATAAATAGGTATCTTTAAATACCTAGATATACCTCCATTAGATAAATGATGTTCTTCGATTCTATCCTTTAAATCATTCCCAAAATTATTAAACAAAGATTTAAAAGCCTGAGTTTTAACATTCACAGATTCTTTTATGACTCCGTCAAAATCGAAAAATATTAGTTGATATTTTTTTAAAGTATCTATGTGATTCACTATAAACAGTTTTATATATCTTTATTTAATTCATGTTTTACATATTCAATCAGCTGCAAAATACCTTGACCTAAATCAACATGTAAAGGGGGAATATACTTTCTCCCAATTTGTGGTTTATAAGCGTAAGGAGTTCTAACATAATGACCTGGCTTATCAATATTTTCAAACTCTATTTCAGTATCTAAACCCATTATCTCAACTATCATT
>CEUK01102690.1_pt1 | contig 10661 bp, 5 predicted proteins | sample 356451 | NCBI WGS metagenome assembly CEUK01 (sample SAMEA2622843, study PRJEB7988) | marine metagenome | isolation source: saline water (ENVO:00002010), including
GATCTGCCATTTACAGCAACACTGACAAATGTAGCTGGCGACTTGATTGCCTCAGTTGACAATACCAGTTATGGACAATTATTTGCTTCTCTTGGCAATGAAACATTTGAGGGACAAAGCAATACCTACACGCTTACAATTGACTCTAATGGTGGGCAAGGCAACTACGATGCCGAGATTATAATTGCTGATGCAGCACTACCTGATTTAGTTCCCGAGTCACTAGTCTGCCCAACCGTCGAAGCATTTACTGATGAGGAAATAACAACCCAATGGGCGATAAACAATGCCAGAGGACCTGGATACGGCGCTACATTGGTGGTACTAATTGAATTAATCAACTCGGATAACGAGACTGTTAACACAATTTACTCCTCCGAAGCGGCTGCTGAAAATCCTGCAGTTACCAATGCAATGTCATACAATCAATCCAATGTGCAAGATAGCTTCGCCTTCTTCACTATTCCAACCGCCACCCCGTCGGGAGATTATCGATGCAAACTAATTATCGATTCAAATGACGATGTGCCGGAAACAGATGAATCAAACAACATCCACTTCTCTGAACCGTTTTTCATTCAAAACGAGGAAGAATTGTGGGCCAACGATGTTGACAGAGACGGGTTTAACTCGACCGATGCGGGCGACGGGATAGTCGATGATTGCCCTAATAATCCAGGAACTTCAACAATTGACAGATACGGATGTCCCGACTTAGATAGTGATGGAGTTTCCAACGACAACGACATTCTACCAAATGACCCAACTCAATATTATGATTCAGACGGCGACGGCTTTGGCGACAATCCAATCGGAACCAATGGTGACCAATGTCCAGACGTAGCTGGGGTTTTCAGCGGAGATAACGGTGTAGGTTGTCCGATACTTGACCTCGACTTTGATGGCGTGTTAAATGAAAACGATTTGTGCCCAGAGACTCCTATTGGCGTGATTGTTGATTCAGAAGGCTGTGAGATAGTTGAAGAGCCCCAAAACAACGATACGGATGACACAAATAACAACGATACTGTAGGGCCAGTAGATCCTGTAGACCCAGTAGACCCCGACGATAATACCGGTTCAACAGACGACACAACCGATGCTAGCGATGAGGCAGAATCAGAGGCTGGAATATTCGGCATGTCATACACTCTAGTTGGAATTATTGGTGCAGTAATTGTTTTACTAATCATTAGTCTATTGTTGGTGAAAGGTAGAGGCTCAAAGAAGGATGCTTTCGCAATGCAAGAAAAGGCATACGCTGAGGCTGGTTACGCGGCTGTCGCCGGCATCGGTGCGGTAGACGCTTCGATAACCCCAGAGCAACTTGCGTATGAACAGCAGTTGATTGCTGCAGGTTATCCAGCAGACTATGCTCGCGCATATGCTGACCAACACTTCAGGCCGTGGCTAAAGCAATAATCCAAAGGCAATACTCATGACCTGCCGATATGTGGCAGGCTTATGCAGGTAATGATGAAGACAAGTGCAGGAGATATCCTAATCAAGTTATACGCAGACGAGGCGCCAGAAACCGTTGGAAATTTTGTAAAATTAGTAGAAATGGGCCATTATAACGGCTTACATTTTCATAGAGTGATTGAAGATTTTATGATTCAAGGCGGTTGCCCACACTCAAAAGATCCAATGTCACGTAGAGCCGGAACAGGCGGCCCTGGTTGGCAAATCCCTTGTGAAGCATCAGCTCTGGCTTTGAAGCATGACCGCCCAGGAGTCCTATCGATGGCAAATGCTGGAAGAAATACCGGGGGCTCCCAATTTTTCCTAACCACAGTTGCTACACCATGGCTGAATGGTAATCACGCAGTGTTTGGCGAAGTGGTAGACGGTATGGATGTTGTATCCGCAATTGAAAGATGTAGAAAACTTCCAGGCGACAGGCCAGCAGAACCGCAACAAATAATCAGTTGCACAGTTGTACAGTGAGCATGGCAATCTTAGTTATCCACGGCGGTGCTGGTGGTGATGGGCCATGGCTCGGTAAAACCCCGCTTGACCCTGGACGAATTGATTGCATGAAGCAGGTGCTAAAGGTCGTAGGAAGGAGATTAGAAAGCGGCGAAATCGATTGCCTAGAAGCCGTTACATTAGCGGTAGAAATGCTCGAGGATGAACCCCTATTCAATGCGGGACAAGGCTCAGTAATTGGCGAAGATGGCTCAATTACCATGGATGCGTCAATCATGCGTGGCCTCGACAAAGCAGCTGGATCTGTAATCAATGTCACAAAACTGCGACACCCAATCAGGGCCGCGAATTTTATTTTACAACGAGGCTGGCCAGTAATGCTGAATAGTTCAGCTGCGGACGATTTTGGCATACTTTCCGGAGTAGAACAGGTTAGTCAAGATTGGCTCAAGACCGAACTTAGACAGGGACAATGGAATCAATGGAAGCAAAGCAAATTAAATCCAGGAACAACTGATGAAGACGATTCTGTACTCGACCATGATTTAGAAGGTAGAGTTTCTACCGAATTTTCTGATGAAGGTATGGGTACTGTTGGGGCAGTAGCACTTGACAGCAACGGCAATCTTGCAGCAGCGACATCAACTGGTGGCATGACCGGTAAACCCGTTGGCAGGGTTGGAGACACTCCAATCATTGGTGCAGGAACGTGGTCTGATGATACAATAGCAGTTTCCTGTACAGGCGTCGGTGAAGCCTACATTCGCACCTGTGCAGCTCATAGTCTTGCAACAAGTTATCATTCGAGTGGCAAACTGACTGAATCAGCAGATAAGGTGCTTGACGATGTTGCACCATTAGGTGGCAGAGGGGGTTTAATCGCAGTAACTTCGCATGGCCAATTAACTATGCCGTTCCAGACTCGATTGATGTATCGTGGGTACTGGGATAACTACAACATTAAAGTGGGCATTGGCCCTGAATTCGAACCATAGATATTATTTAATAATTAATTATTAAGCGCTTACTATGTCCAAGCATAGAGTAGGAGATAGGCGAATAATCAGTATAAGCATACCTGAAGACTTAGCGATAAGACTTGATCGCAGTGTCGGTAAAGGTAAATTAGGCCGTAGTGCAACAATTGCTAAGATGATTGATAGTGCTCTAAACCCACAAAAGAAGCAAAGAATAGAAAAGGCTGCCCAACCAAGAAAAAATACTACCACTGGAGTGAGAATTGAAAGTGACACAATGGGAGACCTTGAGGTTGCTAGTGACAGATATTATGGCTGTCAAACCGCGAGATCATTAATCAATTTTGACATCGGTAATGATACAATGCCAAGAGGAGTAATACGGTCTTTCGGAATTCTAAAACAAGCGGCAGCAAAAACGAATGTGGCGCTTAAACAACTAGACTCAGATGTGGGCCAATTGGTCATCAAAGCAGCCCAAGAAGTAATTGATGGAGATTTAGACGACCATTTCCCACTGCGAATTTGGCAAACAGGGAGCGGAACACAATCCAATATGAATACGAATGAGGTAATTGCAAATCGAGCCATAGAAATAGCAGGCGGTGTGCTTGGATCGAAAGACCCAGTCCATCCAAACGACCATGTGAATCGAGCCCAGTCATCGAACGATACCTTTCCAACAGCAATGCATATTGCTTCAGCCGAAGCCTTCGTACATGATTTACTACCAAGCGTTCGAGCATTGAGGAATGCTCTGAATTCCAAAGCGCAAAAATGGTCAGAGATAGTCAAGATTGGGCGGACGCATTTGATGGATGCAGTTCCATTGACATTAGGCCAAGAAGTATCGGGCTGGGTTGCTCAGTTGGATGCAGATTTACGCCGACTAGATTTTGCTTTGGATGATTTGTTTGAATTAGCATTGGGCGGCACTGCAGTTGGCACCGGTTTGAACACACACCCTCTGTTTGCTCAGATGGTGGCTGATGAAATCTCTAACATAACGGGCTTGAGTTTTGTCAGTGCTGATAATAAATTTGCTCAGTTAGCCGCACATGATGCTGTTGTAGCAGCCAGTGGAGCTTTGAATACATTAGCAGTCAGTCTAATGAAAATAGCGAACGATATTCGATGGCTTGGTTCAGGCCCACGATGTGGACTTGGCGAACTTGCGCTACCAGCAAATGAACCAGGGTCATCAATTATGCCCGGCAAAGTCAATCCAACACAAGCAGAGGCCATGACTATGGTTTGTTGCCAAGTAATGGGTAACCACACAGCAATAACGGTTGGTGGTTCACAAGGAAATTTTGAGTTGAATGTCTACAAACCGATGATGATTCACAATCTATTACATTCAGTACGTCTGTTAACAGACTCCTGTCGCTCGATGCGCGAAAATTGCGTTGAAGGCCTCGAACCAGTACACGATAGTATTAGCAATCATCTCGAAAATTCCTTGATGCTCGTCACAGCATTGAACAACCACATAGGTTATGATAAAGCCGCAAAAATTGCGAAAAATGCTCACCAACACGGTTTGACATTACGTGCTTCCGCTTTGGAGCTAGGCTATCTAACAAACGAAGAATTTGATGAATGGGTAAGGCCAGAACAAATGACAGGACCCTCAGTCAAGTAATCATAAGAAATCAGATAACGATAACTGCCTTGCTCGGTCGTTTTGGAACAGCGAGTTTGTGCTATTTGCCAACCATTCTACATTTTGCTTGGTGTAGGTATCGACGCCATATTTCTCCATAACGTGCTGTGTAACTTTGATGTATTTTCTCACTGCTCCTTCAGAAACGGTCAGCGCAAGATTTCCGTTACACAAATCGCCATGAGATTTGGCAATTCCAAGCGAGCCAAATCCGGCATTATTAGCATTACTTTGTTGGATGCATTTCCCTGAAATGGGTATTCTGCGGTATGAATGTCCGCATTTGAGACATCTTACTTTTTGTCTTGCAAAGGCATTGAGATTACCTCTAAGATCTGGTAAAAAGTGTGAACGAATCACGCTTGATGCAACTTTTCTAACATCTACCGCTCGAAGTCTGTGTCCCAAATCAAGTTGTCCATTCATCTTGTCTACCATGGTATCAAGAGTCTTGTATGCGGAGAGTTCCGGACCCGCAGATATCGATGCACAGTCATGAGTAAATCCATAACCCCTTACTGCGGCAACAGATTCGAGTCTTCGCTCAACAAAATCGATTCTATTGGCAATGGTTTTTGGATGCGGACAATCTTGGGTCGCCTCGTAAAAATCGCGCTCATAGTACCATCCCGAGTCAACGTTTAGCGCTTCTTTGTCAACTTCTGTTGGGTTCAGCCGAGTGGTTAAGACCAGGGGCGCATCCATCTGCCCGCCCCGATTAGCCGGTAAAATTTCGCGACTGAAATTCAACAGACCGTCCATGAGCAACATTATAGCATCTTCATCGCCATCGCAATTCCTTCTTTTTGAAGCGTGGAATAATGGGTGTGCATACCCTCCCGAACAATCCGCCCAGCCAATTATACGCGACAAAACTCCACCTGAAGTGTGAGGCGCTAAAGCACAGATTAGGTGCCCAACTAAGTCATCAGCATTCGAAACGTTGTAGTATGGCTCTAGTCCATAATAACGAACTAATAGTTCATCGACAAACTGTGCAGTTCTAACGAAATATTCGCTTGCGTTCTTGGCAACGATAAAATCTTGCGGAAATAATTCAAGCATTTGGTCATCAGAAGTTAGCTCCTCACCAAGATAATCATGAGTGTATCCTAAATTAACCAGCCTTTTCCACGACACTTCAATTTCTTTTGGCTTAAAGTGTGTCACTGGTACATCACTCATATCGAATCTAACAGTTCCGTCGCGAAATACTGGGATATCATGTTTGGCTCGAAGTAAACCCTTCTCCAAAGCCTCAGGGGTTTGATTTTTGCTGGCTATCTTTTTCATACACTTTACGGCGGAGGGTAATCTCTCAAGCCCGAGCGTAATCATCGCATCTTCTATCATTGACGCTATTGGTACCGTCGTGATTTCACCTCTTCTGCGTCTGTTAGATTCTAAATCTTTCTTGAATTCAGTTCTTCCACCGCATTTTTCACCCGGCATGGTTTCGCCGTATTCATTCATTTTTCGGTGGTGACACGACAACATTGGTGATTTTTTGCCACAAGTTGTGCATGTTCGAAGGCCTAATTGAACGCGGATGCTTTGTTTATTTGCCGCATTTGACAGTAATCTTTGGTTGCCTCCATTGAGGTCAATTGGAAATAGTGTATGCGCCATTGGATTCATAATTCTGGGTGCCGATTTTTCTGGCCGACCCATTCGACAACCTATTCTGACTGGCGCTGAATGATGCCACCTTAACTTAGAAATTTTCTTGATTGTAAGCAGGATGCCATCCACGCGATAATCATCACGATCTATTTGTGAGGCTAAGTATTTGCTGGCATTTTCCGGTCCTTCATCTATGATGCTGTCGGCTGCAATACGTCCTATTTCATCAGTCTCAGCGATTGTCTTACCTTGCTGTCTTGCATTTGTTTCGGCAGATATCCGTTGAATGGCGCGCTCTTTTTCCAACTCTGCGAGGCGTTTTTCTTCCTTTACCAATATTGATTTTGCAGTTCTTAATTTGTTAATCCGGTCTTCAAAAACCTGCTTTGAATCAACAATCATTATTGGTTTGTCCTCATCGATGGAAAAGCCGAAACCTTCCATCATTGCAGACCAACCGCTGGTGATAACTAAATCATCGCCATCATGATGATGACCTAGGCCAAGAGTAAGGGCGCAGGCTTTGGCAAAGCCATGCTGCTGCAAACTCCAGACAGCAGCGGGTTTGTTTTCAAATATGAATTCACCAATCGAATGGGGCGTTCCTGGGGTTTGATTTAAGTTGCTAATTGACAATTCCTCTGGAGACATTTCAGACATTATTCTGGCGTCCCAATTGGCAACTCCGTTTTTGATTCTCAAACATTTTTCTTCACGTTTTGGCATTAAGTGAGGATTAGCATCGGGGGGACAATCTTCGATAGTTGCATCTTTCAATAAATCAATTAGTTGAGGCGTCCACTCAATCGGCAAATCAAGGAACCAAGGGTTGTGCGGAGGTGGTAGTGAGGTTTTGAATTTTTCAGCAATCGCTTTTGCTTGTTCCCAAGTAGGCTGTTGCCCAACCAGGAATCTCTGCCACTTTAGCCGGATATTGAATCTGAGGTTGATGTCGGGAAATTGTTCTCTTGATAGGCCTGGGACGCCAGTAGGGCATTGCTCAGAGGTTAGATTCATAATTGAGCAAAATGCCTTTACTAATTCTGGCGAACTCAATTCTTCAATCAAGTCACTGGCCCACCAATCCATCGAGTAACCTGCCGGAACCAGATTCTTGTTATTCTCCATGAATTCACCGTAGCCGATGACAATTTCGCCGTTATCCCATATGTTCCTGACCCGATCTTTGACTGAATTGAAACTCTCAATAGTATCGCATCTAGCAAATGCCCCATCATCTAAAATCACCCATGGACCATCGGTGTTGTCCGATGGAGTGATTGCGCAGGCTTTGCCTGGCCGTTCAATTTTCATCTGCGTGCCTATGGTGATGAAATCATCCATTGCTAACATGCATGCAGGGTTTACAGAAGCAGCAGCAAGCCCCGACGGTCTTGCCCGACCATATCGTAATCTAAAGCCACCAGGTTCTTGTGGCGCACCAAAGACAGGCCTTCCAGCAATGATGTCGTTCATGAATTTTGTAATTGGTTCAGTTAGTCTGGACTTAAACGTCCCTTCTTCCAAGTCTTCTTTTTTGTTGCCTTTCTCTGCGAACTTACTGATGAAATCCCATCCAGAAATCTTCATTCTTTCAGTGTGTTTACGGATTTTTGGAGCCTTGAGACACATCCCCTCACCGATGACTAATAAAACACCACCGCGAATCCTAGCCTCATCGATATTTCTTACATTTCCATAGCCCGAGCATTCGATTCTTTCGGTGGATTCTCCGTTTATCATAACGGGACACGCTCTGACAATCTCATCAATTTCTTCCGGACTTGGCCGATACTGGAGGTTTCCTCGATACAATCCAAATTCTTCCTTCACTCGTTCAACCTCTGGGTCAGTGGGTTGATATTTTCCAACGTTTAACTCGATACGAATCATATCAGCAATCAATACAGCAAGCGCTTGTGCAGTCCCTCCTGCTGCTCGAATCGGGCCAGCGAAATGAACCGAGACAAATTGTGAACCGTCGATATTGTTGAGGAGTCGGACCTCGCTAATCCCTTCTAACGGTGCCACAAGCACCGCTTCCGTTAGGATTGCTAACCCGACGCGAAGACCAACATCAATTGCCGTAACCAGGTCATATCCTTGGTCACGAAAACCGCGCGCCACTGATTGAGCCATCAGCATTGAGGTTGTTTCACGGTCATGTTTTGCAAGCATTTTGCGAATATCCTCAGCCACCTCGTACTCACCGAGGTACTCAACCAACAACTTCTCGGTACGACCAGCCAGATCAGCAGCTCGGGGTATTTCGACAAATGGCTTGTAATCGAGATTTTTCGCTCTCGCAACTTCAGCGATACGATATGCATCCTCTGTCCTTTCATCCATCCACTGCTGGTAATTTTTCATTTCATTTTCAAGTCGTGAAATGTCCAATCCATCGATTGGATTCAGGTCGGACTGCACACTCACCGTATCCGACATGACTCCCACTGTGTAAGAAGAAAGCCGGCCGCTTATCAAAAATTGCTACGCGTTATACTGGAAAGGCAATCACTCGTGATTTAACAGGCTGAAGTGTAATATTGTCAAGGAAAGTTCATTTCCCATTTGTTCAAGCAATTACTGATGAGCGCCGCACAATCAATACGAAATCATCCGAAATGGGCAAGACTTGTTGACTTAGTCCGAGAATTGGCATTTATTGACGGCGGTAGTGACGATGCTTTCACCTTGGCTAGTGGACGTCAATCACGTTGGTTTTTCGATACCAAGCCGGTAATGATGCACCCCGAAGCCAGTCATTTAATCGGAGAGATGCTCAATATTCGCATGGATGAGTTGGGCGCAGATTTTGTTGGCGGTCTTGAATTGGGGGCAGTTCCGTTAACCGCAATTGCCGTCACAATGTCACCCAAGGATTCACCGCGTCGCGGTTTCATGGTTCGCAAAGAGCCAAAGGGAAGAGGCGGGCGTAAGACCAATAACCCGCCCGGAATTGAAGGTTCATCACTATCTGCCGGTGGCAAAATTGTAATCGTAGAGGATGTTACCACAACTGGTGGTTCGGCAATAAAAGCGGTTGAACGAATACATCAGGATACAGATTGTGAAGTAATTGCCGTAATCAGTATTGTTGATCGCCAAGAAGGCGCTGAAGCCGCCTTTTCTGCGGCTGGAATTATGTTTGAGAGTTTGATGAATAGAGAAGATGTAGCTAATTTCTGAGTGATATCATGTCTCGGATAATTCATCCTATTTCCGAGCCCAGCACTGGGCTGTTTGAGAATAATCCCGATAAAACCTCGATTGAGAAATTTAGATTCTTTCATGCCGATGAAGGCAAACCATTGGCAACACCTTGGCAAGTAGCCTTATCCCGTGCCATCATGCTACGAGATTTTCCCCTATCCGATGGCATAATTTTGGATTGTGCTTGCGGCAGCGGCATTCAAATTGCTGCCTACTCAGAAATCCTCAAGCGACCGATAGTCGGGATCGAGTTAAATGAGGCTAGAGCTAGAGCAAGTGCTGTTAATTTCCGCACTATTTTCACCGAGCGAGGTAACGATTCTATCAAGCGCCTTGAAGATAGCGTAATCATCGTTGGCGATGGTCGAAAGGGATCTGAAATAATTACCATGCTAACCTCTTCAGGCCTTGATAGCGATAAAGTGGCATTCCTTCACTTGGACCCTGCACGTCCGAGGAATAGCCGGGCTCATGCTTTGTCAGAAATGGCACCCCGTCTAGATGAGGTGTTTGATGGATGGCGACCATATTTGGTAGAAAGTGAATCGGGGCCAGCAATACTTTTGGATTTATCACCGAGAATTTCCAAGGAACAGATGATTGAGGTTGAAAACCTAGTTGAGAGCAATTGGCCAGGAATCGGCAAAACCTGGACGTGGACTTCCCGTGGCAGAGGACGAGTAGATCGTTTAGCCCTGTGGCTCGGTGCCGTAGCAGATCCAAACGCACCGCGCCGGTTCGTTCGCATTCCTCCAGACCCAACAGCGCCGCCATTCATCATTTTGGGCGGAAGCCCCATCGATGCAGAAAGTGTTGAGGTCAATAATCGCTCAATAATGGCCCAGCGAGGGCTTTACATGACGATTGTTGATTCAGCACTCGTCGAATCTGGATTAGCGGATAGTTGGCTTGAAAGTCTATCATTTGGTACTAGCTATGAATGGATTAAATCAAGTGGCCGCCGCCCAATGATTTGTCATGCCGAACCAATCGCTAACAGCCAATCTGAATTGAATAATCTAATTGTTACCTCGGGACGGGTAGTAGAAATTATTCACCGTGAACTCACTCTTGAAACAGTCGATGATTTCGTAGATATTTGTTTAACTCATGAGGTTGGAAAACTGACTATAAGGGCCAGTTTAGCGCCTGAAATACAACCAATATTACAGGGTTCTCTCGACCGTCAATTAGCGAGGCGCCACGGCACTCGTAATGCGTTTTTATTGAGTAATCCGGGTGGGGACAATTTT
>CEUK01186493.1_pt1 | contig 10654 bp, 8 predicted proteins | sample 356451 | NCBI WGS metagenome assembly CEUK01 (sample SAMEA2622843, study PRJEB7988) | marine metagenome | isolation source: saline water (ENVO:00002010), including
AAGTCCTCACACAAAGCCGAACTACATACTAGTAACTGAGTATCTGCTGTAGACATCATGGCCGCAATAGCAGCGCAGATGAGAATACCGGCTAGCCAAGCTGGTAGGTAATATCTGGCAAAAAATGGCATTAATTTTTCTTTCGTGGGATCGGCCAGATTAATGCCCTGTTCTAACAGAAATTCTGGACTAAACGCTACTTTAGCTATTAATCCAATTAACATTGCACCGAGAAAGGCTGGAATTACCCAACAGAACGCGACGATTACACCTTTTTTAACCTCTTCAGTATTTGGCATAGCCATAAATCTTGTCAAAAGATGAGGTTGACCCAAGTAGCCAAATCCCCAACTGAGACCACCAAGTACGAAGACCAAGCCAGCTGTTCCTTCCAATCCGTTAGTCCAACTATTAAATGCTACATCTTGTACTAAATTTAACTGGCCAATGAAATTAACAGGACCTCCTAAAGCCAAAATACCCATTACAGGCAGAACAACTAAAGCAGTTACCATTAAAATTGCTTGTAAAACATCGGTGAGAACAACTGCTGCAAAACCCCCAATAATTGTGTAGAGAAGAACCACAAATGCACCAATGAACATCCCACTCTGTTTATCTATTTCAAAAGTCATATTAAGAACTTTCCCTGCTGCATCGACTCCAGTAGCTACATAAAAGGTATAGAAAAATATGGAGATAACTGCTCCCAATGCCAGTATTATTTTACAATCCCCAAATTTTGAACTCAGATATTGAGGTATGGTAAGAGACCCATGTTTATTTGTCTCCTGCTGTAATTTCGCTGCAACAAACTTCCAGCTACAAAAAATGCCAATTGGACAACCTATTGCAGTCCAAAATTCTCCGTAACCTGTAACAAGGGCAGCAGCAGGGAGACCTAAGAGTAGCCATGCCGACTCGCCAGAAGCTCGTTCGGAAAACGCTAAAAACCAACCATTTAACCTTTTTCCACCAAGTAAGTAATCTTCATTATTACTATTTCGCCTAGAGGCCCACGCTCCAATAATTAATACGATAAGCAAGTAAAGAATAAAGCCAAATGTCGTCGCATTCATATATTTTTAGCCTTGTAAATTTTTGCAACAATATACCAGACAATGGTGTGGCCTTGACAGGCTCAGCTTCAACACTAAAATATTGGCATGCTCAAATCATTATATTTAATTTTATGGCTCCTATTTTATTCCACCTCATACTGCCAGTCCCTGCCTTTTGAGCCAAAATCTGGTGATTTCGTACTTCAAAATTTATCTAGTAACTTTGCCAGCGGTGTTTCTGGTGCAACAAATAGCCCATGGTCTCACGTTGGTATCATCGATAGACACAATGATAAAGTTGTAGTTATCGAAGCAAATTTCAGAGGTGTTGTACAAACTCCTCTGCTAGTTTTTCTTCAACGCTGTAAACATCGCTATTCCGTTGTAAGGCTATCAATATCCTCTACAACTCGAGCGGAAATATTAAATCGAGTAAAGACACATTTGGGAAAGCCCTATGATTATTTATTCCGACTGAATGAATTGGATACAATTTATTGCAGTGAATTGATTTATGATGCCTTAGATTATGTACTGAAATCGAAAAGTCCACTATCACCAAAGCCTATGGACTTTAGTGGTGCCATTACTTACTGGGAGAAATATTTCAAAAGGCATGGCAGTCCAGTCCCGCAGGGAGAACTAGGTGTATCACCTCATGACATTTTCAAGATTTTAGGCGGAGAAGTAATCTTCCACTATGATAAGTCCGTTGTATTCTTTCAAAAACTTTACAACTAACAACTTTCCAAATTTACAGGCTGCTCAGTTTACTTACCGAGTATCTCATCTTGAATTAATCATAAATTCTTGAAGACTTCGTTTAAGCTACTTTTGGCATCTCCGAACAACATCCGAGTATTTTCCTTGAAGAATAATGGGTTCTGTACTCCTGCATACCCAGTGGCCATACCTCGCTTTAATACTACTGTGGTTTTACCCTTCCAGCATTCCATCACTGGCATTCCTGCAATGGGGCTTTCGTCGTCAGTTTGTGCTGACGGGTTAACTATATCGTTAGCCCCAATGACAATTGAAACATCAATGTCAGAAAATTCTTCATTAATTTCTTCCATTTCAAACACTATATCGTAAGGCACCTTAGCCTCTGCTAAAAGAACATTCATATGTCCAGGCATTCGCCCCGCAACGGGATGAATACCAAATTTTACATTTATCTTCTTTGATCGAAGAGCTTTTGTGATTTCATATACTATATGCTGTGCTTGCGCCACTGCCATTCCATAACCGGGAATAATCATAATTGTTTTTGATTCTTTCAAAAGATCAGCAACCTCAGGAGCCTGTAAAGTGACTACTTCACCCTGGTCTTCATCACCATCTGAACCTTTAGAGCTCGATGTTGTACCAAACCCACCAGCAATAACATTTAAAAATTTACGATTCATCGCTCTGCACATAATGTAACTTAATATTGCACCGCTGCTCCCAACAAGTGCACCGGTGACAATCAGGAGGTCATTACTCAACATGAAACCAGTAGCTGAAGCAGCCCAGCCTGAGTAACTATTAAGCATTGATACTACTACTGGCATATCAGCACCACCAATTGCCATTACCATATGGATACCAAATACAAGTGCAATAGCCGTCATGATCAGTAAAACGTTAAGGCCTCCACCGGTCACAGAGTCCGACACGAATAATGTACATAGATAAACGGACAAAACTAAAAGCCCTAAATTTAACCAATGTCGGGCTGGTAACAACACAGGGCTTCCACCGATTTTTCCGCTTAACTTTCCAAAAGCAATTACCGATCCCGAAAAAGTAACAGCGCCTATTAGAATACCTAAATAGGTTTCAATATCATGAATTGTTAGTTCTATTCCAGCATAGCGCTGCAGTCTTCCCGGGTCCATAAAGTTAGCGAAACCAATTAGAACAGCGGCAAGTCCAACTAAACTATGTAAAATTGCCACAAGTTCTGGCATCTCAGTCATCTTGACTCGGTAAGCTAATATGAGACCAATAAAAGCCCCAATTGCCAAACCACCAACCAAAATACTCAGATTGGCAGTAACAGCGCCAAGAGTTGCTATAAGGGCGATAATCATTCCCACAATGCCATAAAGATTTCCACGACGGGCAGTTTCCTGCTTACTCAGTCCGCCGAGGGCTAAAATAAATAATACAGCTGCTCCAATATAGGAGGCTGTTACGACGCCTTCATTCATATAATCTGTCCTACTTTCTAAACATTTCAAGCATTCGTCTGGTTACTGCAAATCCACCGGTAATATTTATTGATGTTATAAGTACTGCAAACCCGGCAACCCATGAGATTACGGGATCATTTGAACTTATTTGAAGCAGTGCCCCTATTATGATTATGCTACTGACCGCATTAGTTACACTCATCAAGGGGGTATGCAAGGCTGCGGTCACATTCCATGTCACCATATATCCTACAAAACATGCCAATACAAAAACAGTGAAGTGAGCCATAAATGAAGCAGGTGCCACAGAGCCTAATCCAAGTAGCAATGCTGCTCCTATGATCAAAAACACCACAGGGCCTGCAGACGATGGAGTTTCTTCTTTTGGCATACTTAATTCTGTGGCTTTCGGTTCCTGTTGTACTGGTGCGGCAGACAGTTTTGGTGCCGGTGGTGGATAGGTAATTTCCCCATTTTTAGTAATAGTGGCCCCGCGAACTACCTCATCATCAAAATCAACAACAATCTTACCATCTTTTTGTTTACACATATCAGTCAGCAAATGGCGTAAATTCGTTGCATACAATTGACTTGCTTGGGCGGCCATTCGACTTGGCATATCGGTGTAACCAATTACAGTCACACCATGCTTACTCACAACTTTACCAGGCTCAGTCAATTCACAGTTTCCTCCTTGCTCAGCTGCAAGATCTACTACTACACTACCTGCCTTGAGGGTCTTGACATGATCCTCAAGAATTAATTTTGGCGCTGGCTTTCCTGGTATCAATGCCGTTGTAATTATGATATCAACCTCTTGTGCCTGTTCTGCAAATAAAGCCATCTCTGCTTCAATAAACTCCTTACTCATTACTTTGGCATATCCACCTGATCCCGATCCTTCCTCCTTAAAACTGAGTTCCAAAAATTCTGCATCCATACTTTCAATTTGCTCTTTGACTTCTGGACGAGTATCGAACGCTCTTACTATTGCACCCATGCCCTTTGCAGCGCCAATGGCTGCTAGACCAGCGACACCTGCACCGATTACCATAACCTTTGCAGGTGGTACCTTACCCGCTGCTGTAATTTGGCCCGTAAAAAAACGTCCAAAATTTTGTGCAGCTTCTACAACAGCTCTGTATCCAGCTATATTGGCCATTGAACTTAGAGCGTCCATTTTCTGGGCTCTGGAAATACGGGGGATCATGTCCATCGCTAATGCAGTGACCTTCTTCTTCTCAAGTTTCTTTAGCAAATCAGAATTTTGACCAGGCCATAAGAATGAAATTAAGACCTGATTTTCTTTTAACTGGTCTATTTCTCCTGATTTGAAACCGGCACCGCTCTCCGGACCCCTGACCTTTAATATAATGTCACTCGATGACCAAATCTCTTTGGCACTTTTCAAGACACTAACACCAACTGAGGAGTACATTTCATCGGATAGATTTGCATTTACTCCGGCGCCAGATTCAATAGCAACATCAAATCCTAACTTAATAAGTTGTTTGGCAACTTCAGGAGTAGTTGCAACCCTTTTTTCTCCTGGATAAATTTCTTTAGGGATACCGATCTTCATTGTTTCATCTCCCATCGTTTAACTTTTCTGGATAAGGCGCTAAAGATTGTAAGATTACCATATCGCCTAGACATTTATAAGATTCTGGTTTGGGAGGTATTTTTTTTTTTTATTTTCTAATGCAAAATGTTGCCCAGACTGCTTACATTTCGTAATAGTTCTGTAGTACTACCAAAATCTTTTACCTTACCATCCTTTAGTACCAACAAAAGATCTGAGTTTCGAGCCGTTTCTAGTCTATTTGTCACGACGACAATAGTTTTTTTGCCCTGGTGTTTTTGTAGATCTGCCCAGAAGCGCGATTCATTTTCGGCATCAAGGCTCGAAGTCACATCGTCCATTAACAGAAGATCCGGATTAGTTAACAGTGCGCGGGAAATGGTCAGTCGTTGCTTTTGACCACCTGAAATAGATAAACCTCTCTGGCCAAGTATTTCAGAGTATCTCGAAGGCATGACGAGAATTTCATTATGAATTTGGCTAATCTTCGCAACGTCCTCCACTTCTTGTATACAAGATTCCTTAAAGAATTGAATGTTTGAAGCAACAGATTCACTAAATACTAAGGGCTCTTGGCTTACTAAAGCTAGGTTTTCTCTGAGGTTGTCCCAATCTGTACTTGCTACTGGATTACCATTAATTAGAAGCTTTCCACCTTGGGGTTTAATAACCCCGGCGAGAAGTTGAAGCAAAGTACTTTTACCCGATCCTACCTTACCCACCACGGCAAGTGTTTGGCCTCTATCCATGTTTAAGGAAATTTTATTGAGAGCCAAATCTCTTTGTTTAACGGATTGCTTGTAAGGATATTGAAAACTAATATTCTTCAAAGCGAGCGACTGGACAGTAATTTTTTTCTTTTCAGACGATAGGGTAGGTTCAATTCGCAATTCTTCAAGTCGGTCCACACATGCAAAAGCTTGTCGACTTGCAATCAAAAGATGTGGTATGTCCAACATCGGATACACAACGGCTCCCAGGAATGTATAAAAGGCGTAGAAATCTCCGAGACTTATAGTCTGTTTTATTAGCATATAGCCTCCAATCGCAACTACCAATACTTGCGCAAAATAACTCACAAATTCATAAAAAATTCCCATGATTCCTTTGTATCTTATTGTGTTTAATTCAATATTTTTGCGCGACTTCAGAACCTCCTTAAACCTATTTAATTCTCTATCTATTGCGTTGAAGGTATGTAAAATTCTTATTCCGGAAAAGCATGCTTCTAGCTGATTTGTGGTATCACTGATGGCGGACTGATTCTGTTCAAAAGCCTCCTTCAAACCTTTCTTAGTTAGCAAGTAGACTCCAATCACGATGGGTATAGGAATCAAAGTAAACATACAAAGTATTGGATTTATAAATAGCATTGCAACAATGCAACCAACCACCATTACCACTGAGTTAAAAGCCCTAAATAATCCACTACATGCAAACCAACTTATTTTTGGAAAACTGGCTAAGTCGTCTGTAAATCTAACTACGAGATCACCAGTTCGAAATTTGATAACATTTATTGGTTCTTGATCTAGAAAAATCGAGAAGTAGCGCTCTCGTACCTCCTTTTCAAGTAAATAATTCATTTGGGCTCTAAATAATGGGCTGAGACTACTTGAGAATCTAACGATACCCAAAAAGAAAAGGATACCGAGGACAGATTGTCGACTATCCAGCATTGCTTTCGAATTATTCTCATGAGCTAATAAAAAATCGATCAGTTCCCTAAAAAATAATGGAAATCCAACAAAACAAACCGTAGACAATAAAGTCAGCACAATCAAAAATAAGGCTGACCTAATATGAAAACGCCATAGACTTAAAAACCAACCCCAATGTTCTTTATTGTTGGTCATGCAAGTGAACTTCCATTTTGAAGTTGGAATAAGGAATAATAATCAGACTTGCTGCTTATTAATTCTTCATGATTTCCAGATTCCGTAATAATGCCATCTCGGATAAAGAGAATACGATCGCAGTCAGCAATAGTTTTTAATCGGTGTGCAATCACTAGAGAAGTTCTGTTTGCCAATAGTTCATTCATTGATCGTAAGATTAAATTTTCTGTGTATGGATCTACGGAGGCGGTCGCTTCATCTAAAATTAATAGTTCTGGGTCAAATACCATGGCTCGTGTAAAACTTAGTAATTGGCGTTGACCTAGTGAAAAATTAGCGCCCCTTTCTTCTAATTCCGTATCATAACCTTGAGGTAAATTCTGAATAAACTCGTGAATATGCATTCTCTTTGCACAATCTACAACCCTTTGCTCTGACATCTGTTGATCAAATACTCTTAGATTATCGAGAATAGATCCTGGAAAAAGAAAAATATCCTGAAGAACCAGTCCAATACTTCTCCTCCAGCTCTTTAGTGAAATATCTTTTAGGTCAGAGTTATCGATTAAAATCTTACCCTCTTGGGGATCATAAAATCTGCAAATCAGGTCACTTAAAGTTGATTTACCACCTCCGGAAGGACCAACAATACCAATTTTTTGACCCTTTTTAATCTCAAGATTCAGTTCATTTATCACCCGATTGTTTTGTCTGTAGGAAAAATTTACATTCTCAAATTTAATAAGCTTAAATCTGGTTTTGGTACCAGTATCCATTGCTGAATCAATAACTGTTTGATCTAACTTTAAAATATTCTGGGTCCTCTCCGCAGCGACGATTGATCTTTGAATTGAATTGAAATTTTCACCAAAAGAATTGATGGGATGTGTCAGTTGTCTTATGAATTCTAACAACATAACTAATTCGCCAATACTGAGAGTGCCAGCACTAACTTCTTTAATACCAAAATATAAAACTACACCCAGAAATAAAGCTTCCGTTATAAATCCTACTAGTGCCCAAACGCTGTATTGAGTTCGTGCTGCTATGATCTCACTTTGATATCGCTTCTCGCCTTTGGCACTCAGTAACTTCATTACCTCTTGTTTGCGACGAAAAATTTGGATGATGTTTATTCCTTGAATGTATTCTGAAAGAAATGCGCTTAGTTCGGCGTAGCGGTCTCTAGCATCATTGTAAAGAACTCGTATAGCTCCTAAATAATGCCTGAGAAAGAAACAAATTAAGACCGTAAGTATAAATAATAAACTGAAAATTTTTATATTAACAAAAGCAATATTGACTAATATTGCAAAACAGACTGCCGCATCCATAAACATCCGGATTGTTATTTTCGAGCAAAACTCTTTAAGTAACTCGCAGTCACTTTCAACTCTCGATATCAACCAACCTGTTTTATGCTTGTTAAAAAACCACATATCTTGATTCAAAATTTTTTCGAAGGCTTCAAATTTCAGCCGATTAACTATATTGATTCCAATTCTGGCTGTTATCATTAGCTGTGCATAACTTAAGCCAATACTTGCAATCAATATTGCAATGAAACTAATGGCTCCCCAGATAATGGTGGACCAGTCACCCATTAAAGAACCATCGATCATGTAGCGCAAAATATGAGGTCTGGCTAAACTTCCAAGGGTTAAGAAAACCAGGGTAAATATAGCGATAATGATTTGAGATCTATAAGGCCTAAAGTAGTTGATAAAATCAAAAACTACTTGTATACGAAATCCATGTTGCATAGATCACAATATCTAATGATGACAAAGCCAACAAGATGTATTCAATGAGTAACGTGACTTTGTCCAACGCTTCAAACGATTTAGACTTGAACTAAACAAAGTACCGGTAGAGGTCTTGTTGATAAGGGTGTTAAGTGGTTTTGCCGCTGGAATTTGTCCCATGATAAAGTCAAATGCCTTTTCACCAACAAGGATATCTCCATTGTCAGCAATCACGTGCAGTTGATCCCTTAAATTTTCTACAGGAATACTCGAATCCGTTTGATAATGGTCTAGAAGATTGACTAATTGAAATTGATTTTTATGGTCCAAACCGCGAATCGCTGAGGCGAAACGTACACACAGGGGGCATTCAGGGTCATACAGTATTTTATGCAGCATATTGATCTTAGTTCACGATATCTGATCCACTAACAATATGTACTATCGGCTCCAAAATGGATTTTAGTTTCTTAGATTGCTCATTATCTGGGTCATACTCAAGAACAATTTCAACATGTTTCAATGCCCTCGATAGTTTGCCTTGTTTCATAAAGACCTGTACGAGATTTATGTGTGGAAAATGCCTGGGTTCGTAGCGAGGAGCTTTAATGGCTCTTTCAAACCACTTGATCGACGACTCCATTTTACCCATACGTAGCAAATATACTCCGATATCGTTGTATGGATTACCGAAATCAGGGTCTATTTCGATTGCCTTAAAGCACAAGTCCATAGCCTCGAGATAATGACCGTTATACGTAACCAGCCAACCTAGATAGGTATATGCATCCGCCGTCGGGTAAATTTCAACTGATTTTCGGTAACATTCTCTTGCTTCGTGTAATTTATTCTTTGAAACTAATAAATTTCCTTTTTCAACAAGAGCCATCGCCCTCTTGAATTGCTCACTTCGGGATTCTTCATCATTATTTTGGCTTAGGGGTTTCATAATTTAGAGAACAATTAACTTGCGTCCTTGAGCATTCGGGAATGAAAGGGTAAACATCTAAAAAGATATTCATCAACCCAATACCATTCATGTAGGGAATTGTCATGTATCACTTCTAATTCCGCCGAATTTTGAAGACCTCTCTCCTTCATACACTCGATAAAGCTTTGCACACGTGGTTTATTTGATGTTACGCCATTATCATTTGTATACATTATATGTAAGTTTTTGGGTATATCAGTATCTTTTTTCGTAACTAGGTCGAGAGCATTCTGACCCCGAAATAGATCTTCATCGGGGTCACTTCCGAAAAGATAAGGAAATACGTCGAAAGTAAGATCCGATGGTGTATGCGGGTTTACCCGTTTGTTATCGAAATTATAATCTAGAATTGCACCATCAAAACTACCCGTGCTTACAAAACGGTCTGGTTCCGCAAATGAATAAGATAAACTCGTGTAACCACCCAATGAAAAACCATCCAAACTAACTCTATCGATATCAACTGGATACTTGGTAGCCAATTCAGGTAAAAAATAATCGGTAAAATGATTGACATCCAAAATGACTTCCGGAGGTTCTTCGCATAAGTTTTGTTTATGTAATTTGGAGCTAAAGTAATATTCAGTCATAGCTTGGTTACAAGTTTGAGGAAATATCAAGCCGCAGGGAAGCAAATAATCTTGATTAATTAGCTCATTAACAACAGTAAATACATTGCGTTTACCACGGGAATGATCTTGTCGCGATTGAAACCACTCATCAGGACTTGCTCGGAACAATGAGATCAAAGGCAATCTAGAGTCCACGAGAAAAGGGTCAGGTAAATACACAACGCAAGGAATACCTGCAATCACATCTCTTTGAATCATGGTATTTTCTCCTAAGTTTAGTCTTCGCTAGACCTTAACATAATCTCTACTTATTTTGGTCCTCTGATGCCCTAGTTAAAAATCAATAGTTTCTTCACAAATTACTGATTTCCATCTGACTAATGGACAGATTATTTTTGTTATGACGGTAATGGGAGAAATTTTATTTCATTATCTAGACAAATACATAGGCCCATCTCTTGGGGTCGCGTAAAGAATACTTTGAATTGTCTGTCTAGATACTCTGCATCTACCCATTTTTTTCTTTGAAGTTGTTTGACTATTGCTTTTTCAGGTCCACCTGCTATACCCAATCCTACAGTCTTTAAGATCGCCTCTTTTCCACAAAAAAATTGTAAACTGCATATTTGTACCTCATTTTCCTTCAATCGGGAAAGTTGACTTAATTCGAAATCATTACAAAAAA
>CEUK01354119.1_pt1 | contig 10650 bp, 5 predicted proteins | sample 356451 | NCBI WGS metagenome assembly CEUK01 (sample SAMEA2622843, study PRJEB7988) | marine metagenome | isolation source: saline water (ENVO:00002010), including
AAGACAAGGGCCTCTACATTCAGACTCTATAAATGAAGTTGTTGATAGCTTAAGCTTAATGTTACAAGAGCCAGCAATAAGAAATTTTACAAAGTGGAATGTGTTAAACACTTGGGTATGGCCCAATAACTTTGTGGGGGGGTCATACATTTCAGAAATAGGATACATTAAGAATTGGATTAACGATAGGCTATTATGGATAGACTACAATTTACCTGGTTCTGCATTAGATTGTTCTTTTTTATCATTTTCAAAAAAAGAGGCTTTTTCAGCTAATTTATTTCCAAACCCTTTTTTAGATAAATTTTTTATAGATTTTAATCAAAACACCTCGAATAAGAAAATTAATGTTTTAATGTATGATTTATCCGGTATTTTGATTTCAAGCTACAGCTCATTAATTAATTCTTCTGGAACAATTTCTTCTTCAGAAATTTTAAATAAAAATGATTTAAACAATGGTTTATACATATTAATCATTAGAATAGGAAATCAAGAAAAGCACTTTAAAATTATTAAGCAATAGTCATTTATTTAAAAATTATTAAATTCATGTTCTTTTCTCAAATATGAAAATTAAAATTACATACTTTTTCTTTGCCATATTTTTCTTTAATTTTTCTTATTCCCAAGAAAACAATGATGAAAAAGCACCAAGGTGGATAATTGGGAAAATGCATAAAGCAATTCAACAACACACCGATTTACGCTTTACCCTTTTTAGAGCTGAACGAATAAACGATAAATATATCAAAGGAAGTTTTGATGGGAAGTTAAAAACTAACCCCTTTAAAATTTATTTTAAAAATAATTATCCAAACGAAGGTGTAGAGATTCTATATAAGAATGGGGAAAACAGCAATAGGGCCTGGGTAAATCCAAACTCTTTTCCTTATTTAACATTATCCTTTCATCCCGAGAATAAGCTTATTTGCGCTGGGGGTCATCACACTTTTAAAATGGTCGGATTTTCCACATTTGACGACCTTTTGCTAAGTTATGAAACAAAATATCAAGAAGATTTTTACAATTACATAAACTATTTAGGAAAAGTAAAATGGAAAGACATGGTTTGTTATAAGTTTATGCTTAAACACCCTGAATATAAAATTATAAAATACCGCACTAAAAGAGGTGAAACTTTAAAAAGAATAGCTTTTTTAAAAGGATTAAATATTGCTAAACTTAAAGAATTAAACAATAAAATTAATCCAGAAGAAGAGCTTATAGAAGGGAAAGAAATATTAATTACAAACACATATGAAAAAGAGGTGCTTTTTTATATTGATTCAAAATCTTTTTTACCTGTTTATCAAGAAATATATGATGAAAAGGGCTTGTATGAAAAATATGCGTATTCTAATTTAGAATACGATAAGCCAATCCCAGAAAAAGAGTTTTCAATTTATTATAAAGATTATAATTTTTAAGGGTTTATGTCCCTTTTATTAATATTAATTAATACCCTCTAAAATAAAATTTAATTCTAACAGGTGAATTAGGAACAGGGAATGATATTTCTGTGAAAACAGAGGAATCTAATTAGGAGTTTTTTTCTTTCTTAAGTTCTTCTCTCATTTCTTTTGCCATTTCTCTGAAGGCAGCTATTTCTTCTTTTTTACGAGCTTTAACAGTTACTAATGCTTTTGCAACAATTTTATCTCTTTCATCATAATCGGCAATTTTTCCCGGCTTTTCAATTCGCATATCTTCTGAGATGCCCAATTCATCTAAAATATCATCCGTGAAATTTATTTTTCCAAGTCCAAAATAAATTTTGATTAACTCTTTATGCTTATTCATTATTAAGATATCTTGAATGGTAATATCTTTAATATCTCTATATCCAAATCCTAACCTAGATTTTCTAGTTAGTTTCCTAAGGTTAACGCTATAAGTACTGTTTTCAAAATCTAAAATGTCCATAATTAATCAAAAGTAATAAATCAATTATATACCAACAACATATACCACTATTTAACAAAGCTTTTAATAGAAAATATTTATTGTATTTTTAAGCAAACAAAAATTTTATGAGACTCATCTTTATTATTTTCACTTTGCTTTTTCATCAAATTTATTTATTTGGGCAAATTAATTTGCCTATTCAGTCTACTGCTGATGAATTATCGCCAAAAGAAATAGAAAAATATAAAGCTTCTTATTCGAATAATTTAAAGAACGTAATTACGACTCAACCAATAGGTTCATTAAGAACTATGGCAGAATGGGAAGAAGTGCAAGCCATATGCATCACTTGGACTTCGTACAAAAGTATTTTAGCTCAAATTGTTGAAGAAGTTCAAACAGAATGCGAAGTCATTATCTTATGTAATAATGCCAATACTGCTCAAAATGAATTGCAGAATTATGGAGTATCTCTTAATAACGTTTCTTTTGTTGCTGCCAATTTTAACTCTATTTGGATGCGAGATTATGGTGGTAATACAGTATATAAAGATTATGTTGATTCGTTAATTTTAGTTGATTGGATCTACAACAGAAGCCGGCCATTAGACAATTCATCTCCAGCTGCAATTGGAGGCTTTAAAGGAATTCCTGTTTATGAGATGTCTCAATCAGGAACTGACTTAGTTCATACAGGAGGTAATTTTATGGCTGATGGCTTTGGCACAGGATTTTCATCAGAATTAGTAGACTATGAAAACAGCTCAGCAGGGAATTTTAACCTAACCAATAAAACACCTGCTGAAGTGGACCAGTTGATGGAAGATTGGATGGGGATTGACACTTATATAAAAATGACTGTTTTACCATACGATGACATCCATCATATTGACATGCATATGAAGCTAATTGATGAAGAAACATTATTGGTGGGGGAATTTCCTACTGGAGTATCAGATGGTCCTCAAATAGAAATGAACATTCAATATATTCAAGATAATTTCACGTCAGTTTTTGGAACACCCTATAAGATAATTAGAATCCCTATGGTTCCATCAACATCTGGAGGATACCCAAATGGAAGTTGGTCGGGGCCATATTATAGAACTTATGCCAATAACTTAATTGTAAATAAAAAAGTTTTGGTTCCAACATATAGAACTCAATTTGACACAACCGGATTAAGGATTTTAAGAGAAGCAATGCCGGGATATGAAGTTATTGGTATTGATTGTGATAATTCAGGAGCTAATATTATTGGAGCAGGTGGAGCAATTCACTGTATTACCAAAGCAATTGGATCAAGTGATCCACTATTAATCTCTCACCAGGAATTACCTGTTACGGCTGATGTATTAAACCCTTATCCTGTTGACGCACTTATAATGCATAAATCTGGCATAGCAAACGCCACTGTTTTTTATAAAACAGATTTATCATCTGTTTATTCGAGTGTCTCTATGATTAACACATCAGGAGACAATTGGTCAGCAGACATTCCTCCTCAGTTGGCAGGCACAACTGTTTATTATTACATATCAGCACAATCTAACTCTGGTAAATCTCAAGTAAGGCCAATTACGGCACCTGATGGCTATTTTGATTTTGAGGTTAATTATTTTGTTGACATTCCTGAAATTGAAATTGATTTTGGCCGTGTTTTCCCAAATCCCTCATCAGGGTTGACCTGTGTTGAGGTAAATAGTCAAATGGAATTCAATGGCTCTTTATCTCTATACAATACTTTAGGTCAAATCATAAAGGTTATTCATCAAGGAAAATTTAAAGGCGGCTCAAGAAAATATTTCATCGATGCATCATATTATAAATCTGGTGTATACTACCTTAAATTAGAAAATAATGAAGGGGTAAAAACAACACCGTTTCTTGTCAGGTAAGCTATAAAGCTATTTTTGAATAACCACTTTCTTAATAACGGTTGAATTAGAATTTTTTATTCTAAAAAAATAAATTCCATTAGAATAAGAACTTAAATCAATAATTTGATTAAAACTAGATGAGTTTTGAAACTGTTTTATAGACATTCTCTTTCCTAATTGATTGTATATTTCAATTGTTAACTCATCTAATTTATTTTGTTCACCAATTACATTAACTATCCCATTTGAAGGGTTAGGGAAAATAGCTAATTCTAAATCATTATCATTTTGATTTACATTAGCAACAATATTAAATTCAAACCAGTTTAGGTTAAACTCTTGGTTGGTGATTAATAACCTTATATGGTACACCCCTTTATCAAGCCAAAAAACTTCAGAAGTATTTGTGGTTTGCCAATTTTGCCACCCTCCAGTAGAAGTAAAGTTAGCTTGGTTTAGTACAGTATTGTTACCTAAGCTATCTATTAATTGCATTTCGATTCCTCCGTTAAATCCATTTGAGGCATTTCGGTAACTTACTTGAAAACTCCCAGAATATTTTGCATTAACATAGTAATCTACATAATCTCCTATGTGCAAATACCCTATGTTTTCACCGCCTCCCAAGTCTGTGCACCCTTCTACACCTATTCCTGATTCAAAAAAGTAGTCTTCAGCTTCTACAATTCCAGGAATACAATTGTTTGAGCAGGAAACTAAGTTTGTTACGGGCTTTCTATTAAAGTTAGCAAGTGCTGTTCCGTCTAATGCATTAATCTGATTCCCGTTGTATGAAATGTCTATTTTACTTACAGACCCAGTTAATGAAGACCATCCCTGAATAGGACTATTTAACTGAAAATTCAAAATTCTAGGGAAGTTAAGGTTGTATTGAAGGCTATTAATTAAAATTGTATTTATTGAGTCTACATGAATAGTAAAACAGGAGTTGGGGTTATTAAAAACATTAATAGGGATAGCGCTTAAATCTAATGACTTGTTTAATAGCAACTCAATGTTGTATTCGTCAAGGGTACGTGCTGATATGTAGTCAGCATTAACACTGTTTACACTTCCCTTTTTGATAAATTCAAATGAATTTGTATTTATTTCTCCGCCATCACAATGAAGTCTAATTTTATTTTTTCCAGAATCTAAAATGGCATCAGGGATAGTAAAAGTGTTCCAAAAGTTCCAATTATTGGTTGAAGGAAGAGCATAAGATTGAGTAAATGCAGTATCGTTTACAGAAAAAAATATTTTTGAATTAGTATTGTCAGCAGAGTACCTAATATTAATATCGTAAGCAGCAGTTGTATCAACAATAACCTCGTATTGCATCCACTCGTCTTCTTGGAACCAACCAACATGATAACCATCATGAAATAAGTAAACATCGTTACATTCACTAATGTCTACTCCATCATTTCGATACATCCAACCTTCGTTCCATGCAGTGTAAGTTCCTGTCGTAACATGATAATCAGAAAAGACATTATCTTGATAAGCTTCACCAAGTACGCCCATATCAAAGTTAGGAGTGAAAATTCTTCCTGGAAGATGAGGGGTAGTATCCAAAAAAGGTAGAGTTGAATCAGAATATACTTGTCTAAACATGGCGTCAATTACATCTTTTTGATAGCGACAATTTTCTAATTTTAAATCTTCCGTTAACTGACTTAAAGTGCTAATTGCATTTACAGTACTAGGAGGATTAGTACCGTTACTCCAATAGTTTAACAAATTTTGGTAGTCAGTTGTTTTTGTAATAGACATAGGGCATGAAATAGATTCAATTTTTTTCATAGGCCACCATGCCCAACCCACGTCAAAATCTTCGATTAACCTAATGGCATTTCTAAACCAAGTATTTGAATTTTCTCCTGATTCGCCAAACCAAATAGGAACATTCCATGTGTTGCGAATGTCTAATGCCCACTGAATATCTGCCTGAAAGTTTTTTGACCAATATTTATGAGGACTGTAAACCATGTTTGCATCCCATGGGGGGGTTAACCCACTAAAATCATTTGCATACCAATTGCCTTCAATAAAAATAATATGATTATTATCAACAGACCTAACACTGTCAGTTAATTGAATGTAAAAATTTCTTAGGACATTGTTTCCTAAGTTCCAGTTGGTTTCATTTAAGAAATCATAACCAGCTATTGTGGGTTCATTAACATAATGTTCAGCAATTTTTTTCCATAAAGAGAAAGTTTTATTTTGGTTATTTACATCTTCCCATAAGGATGGAAAATTTGGATTATAGTCACTAATGCCGGAATTTCCGCCTTGACCACCAGGTGCAGCATGTAAATCTAAAATTATATACATGTTATTTTGTTTGCACCAAGAAACTAAGCTGTCAGTCATTTCAAAACCTTTATTTAACCATGTGTTTTGGCCTAAAACTGGCTCATCTTGAATAGATAGGGTAAATAGGTTATAATGCATAGGTAGTCTAATGGCATTAAACCCCCAAGAAGCTAGAGAATCGATGTCAATTTTTCTAACATGATTAGCATACCAATTGTCATAAAATATGTCTGTTTCTGCAGGTCCAATTAACTGTTCAATAATTTCTCTGATTTCGTATTGAGCATCAGCAAAACTTGCTGTTTGAAGCATGTAACCCTCTTGCAACATCCAGCCGCCAAGATTCATGGCTTTTAGGATAACGGTGTCTCCATTTACATTTACAATTGCCTTTCCGTTAGTAGATAAAAAAGTTTGACCAAGGACAATTTTTGAACTAATTAAAAGAAATAATAATACAGATTTAAGATTCATTTTTAATAACAATCGTTTTGCTGAATTAACCCATCAGAGACAGTAACATCATTATCAGGAATAGGAAGAAGCCCACTACAACCTTCAACATAGTTTCCTTTTCCGTAGGCATTAAAATCGTGAAGAACATCTGCTGCTACCCCCCATCTTACAAGGTCATAAAATCTAGTGTTTTCAAGCCCAAGCTCTACTCTTCTTTCGTGATAAATACTGGCTTTTAAGGGTGATAAATTTAAAAGAGAAGTTTCTTTATAATCAGAAATTACAGAAGAAGTTGGATCATAATTTGGCAAACCAGCTCTTTGACGCACAAGATTAAGTGAGTTCTCTGCTGAACCATTGTCGCCAGACTCCATAGATGCTTCGGCATGCATTAAAAGAACATCAGCATATCTTAAATATATGTAATCTAAATTCCCATTACAATCGACAGTTATAGGTCTTTCTGCATCTGGAATTAAATATTTTTGACACATAAAACCAGTGGGAGGGTTCCAGCCTCCACCAACAAAGTCATGAGGTGCTCCACCAAAAGTTCCAGGGATAGATTCACCATTAAAGACAACACTTGCCTCTAATCTTTGGTCGCCAGCCTCAAAAGCATCTACAAAATCTTGTGTAGGGTTATTGAAACCATAGCCCCAACCCATATCTCTATCACCAAACCAAATGCTCAACCATGAGCCTTCATGTTCTCCCCAATTTCCATTTTGATCTTCAACAGCATTGATAGCCCATACTACTTCAGAACCCCATTGTTGTTGAGAAGTAAAAACATCGCTATAATTTGGGACTAGAGCATAAAGACCTGAATTCATTACTGTTTCACAGGCAGTCTTAGCTTCAGCCCATTTGCCTTGAAATAAATAAGCTTGTGCAAGTAATCCATCAGCAGCACCTTTAGTAGCTCTGCCTCTTTCTGAAAGTGGGATTGTTGCTGGAAGTATAGCAGAAGCAGCAATTAAGTCAGCTTCAACTTGTGCATATGTTTCTTCAATTGTAGCTCTAGATTTTCCAGCAGAAATGTCATTTCCAGAAGTGTAGATCATCATGCCGCCAAAATTTTTAGCCAGCCTTAGGTATGCATACCCCCTTAAAAAGCGACATTCTGCAGTATATCTATCTTTTAAACTTTGGTCCATGTCAATTTCTTCCATAGCCTCTATAGCAAAATTAGCTCTTGCAATTAAACGATACATATCAGCATAAATCCAATTGGGGACATCTGTGAAAGAAGTGGCTGTAAAAGTCATTAATTCATACATTCCTTGTTGATCGCCATCACTTTCCCCCCCTTTAATGGCATCGTCTGACATAACACTACCTACAGCCCACAAAGCAACTAGATTGTTTCTCCATGCTGTTACGTCATATGCAGCAACCATAGCCTCATATGCACTAGCAGCATCAATAAAATATGGTTTTTCTTGATTGCCTGGCTGTTCTAATTCTAACCATTCTTTTTTACAGCCAAAAAAAGCTAACCCAATAAATAAAAGTGTAATCTTTTTCATAATAGTAGTGTTAATGTAATCTAAAACGTTGCATTTATACCAAAATTAAATGTCTTAGGTATTGTGTAATTGGCTAAATCAGCTTTTTGTACAAAGAGCCCCCAAGTACTTCCTAGTTCAGGATCTCTACCTGTATAATTAGTAATAGTAAAGTAATTTTGTAAGGCTACATAAAACCTTAGTTTTTCAATTTTTGCTAACCTTGAAAATTTACTAGGAATTGTATAACCCAAAGAGATGTTTTTGAACCTTAAAAAAGACCCATTTTCAATGTAGGCATCCGAAGATCTAAAATAATTATTTTGGTAATCGCCACCAAGCTGTGCAATATTTGCATTTTGATTATCTGGAGACCATGCATCAGTTAACATGTATGAAGCCATGTTTGTTGACTCATAACTAGTTTCTGTAAAAAGTTTAGCGGTATTGAAAATTTCATTTCCATGACTCCAATACATAAAAACACTCAAATCAAATCCTTTATACATAAAGTTACTGGTTAGACCCATCGTGAAATCAGGATAAGGAGATCCAATTACTACTTTATCTTCATCATTAATTTTCCCATCTCCATTAATGTCTTTATATCTATAATCTCCAGCTCCAACTGTTGGGCCATAAGCCTGTTGAGAAACCCCATTGTCGTCAATGTAGGTTTGCGCATCAACTTCTTCTTGACTAGAAAATATTCCATCAACCTGAAGTCCATAAAATTGACCAACTTCATACCCAACTCTTGTGATGGTGTAATTTTCTTTTGCGCCAAATCCACCTGCTTGAATTTCTTGAAGTCCTTCAGATAGAGAAATGATTTTATTGGTTACCCTAGAAAAATTAGTTGAAATGGTATAATTAAATTCACCTTCAAGTTTTTGGTATTTTAAATTAATGTCAAAACCTCGGTTCTGCATAGACCCAATGTTTACAGGAGCTGCACCACCAACCCCCCAAGCTGTGAGAATGGTGTTGTTGTTTAAAATCATATCTGTGGTATTTTTAATATAATATTCTGCTGTAAGCCATAATTTATTATCTAAAAACCCAACGTCTAATGCAATATTAGTCATCCCAATGGTTTCCCAACGTAAAGAATCGTTTGGAAAAAAATCTACAGTAGACCCAGCAATTTCTTCAATAGTCCCATCAGGTCCAAAAATTACTCGACTGTTGTTTATTGATGTTCTTCCATTGTATTGAAAATCTCCTGCAGCCTCACTGTTCCCAAGTTGTCCATATCCGCCTCTTAATTTGAGAAAGTTTATAAAGCTTAATGGCTCCAAAGATTTAAAAAAGTTTTCGTTATGAATTTTCCAACCTGCAGAAAAACCAGGAAAAATTCCAAATCTATAAGAAGACCCAAACCTTGATGATCCATCCCTTCTTATTGTTGAAGTTAAAAAATATTTATCATCATATTCATAATTCAACCTTCCAAACACTGAGGCGTATCTTCTATACCAAAAAGAGTCACCTCCTTCATTATTAGCAAAGGATTGTGCTCCTGTTGAAGAAAGCAACATATTAGCTGGGACCTCATTGTTAACTGAGCCTCCTAAATATGTTTTGCTAAAACTGAAGCTATATTGTTGCCAATCGTAAGCGGAAGTACCGCCAAGAAGCTCAATACTATGTTTGTTAAATGTTTTATTAAGCGCTATAGTATTTTCCCAATTCCAAGAAAACCATCTTGTGTATCCTCTTCCAAGCCCATCAATATCATTTTTATCCGTAGCATCTATCCAAAAAACAGGATTATAGTACCAGTAGTTATTGATAGAATAATCACAGCCTATTGTGCTTTTTAAGGTTAGCCATTCAAATGGAGTAATTTCTAAATAATTATTAGTAAGTATTTTATCAGTCCAACCCATGCCATATTGACGACCATTTCTATAGAGCTGGGCCAAGGGGTTAGGAGTGTTTCCTCTAGGAGTATTGTTCCAGGCTAAAGAATCATTAGGATCATATAAATAATGGTCTGTTGGCACCAATGACATTGTATCAGGCAATATATCGTAAGGTCTTGTAGGATCTATAGTTGGATCTAAACTCATAGCAGCTAAGAGCATATTATTATCAGGTAATGTTCCGTTAAAAGAAACTCCTTTTCCTCCATCTCTAACAATATTCATACTTGTTCCAGCTTTTACATATTTAGAAAAATCAAAATCTAAATTACTTCTAAAAGAGTACCTTTCGTAAAAGCTACTTGGTACTACCCCTTCTTCATTAAAGTAATCTAATGAAATGGCATATTGAGAATTTTCAGATCCTCCGGAAACACCAACATGAGCATTATAAATGGCACCACCAGGAAACATTGCATCTTGCCAGTCGGTTCCAATTCCTCTGTAGGAATCAGGATCTTCAAATGTAGGGTTTGGTGAGTTTCCATTATTAATATCAATAATATTAATTGCATTAGCATATTGCTCAGCATCCATTACATCAATTTTTTTAATGAGAGATTGGGTTCCATAATAAGAATCAAAGGTTACTTTTGGTTTCCCTTTTTGACCTCTTTTGGTTGTAATAAGAATTACCCCTCCTGC